>JAABVA010001038.1_pt1 | contig 30901 bp, 22 predicted proteins | sample 5560331 | NCBI WGS metagenome assembly JAABVA01 (sample SAMN12812661, study PRJNA571458) | rock metagenome | isolation source: Antarctica rocks | place: Antarctica: Victoria Land, Mt New Zealand sud | collected 2016-01-07 | reverse complement strand
CCACTGATAACCTCACGCCTATCATCACCTATAATATTGTCCAACACCACCTAAGTGACCTAACACCTCTTTTCCCAACACTTTCCGAGTAACACATGCTAAAACCGTGACATGATGAGATACACTCTCATCAATGTACAATACATATTACAAATCAAATCAAAGTCATCTATGAAGATGAGTAGTAATATCAAGATGTCACGGTTTTAGCATGTGTTACTCGGAAGGTGTTGGGAAAAGAGGTGTTAGGTCACTTAGGTGGTGTTGGACAATATTATAGGTGATGATAGGCGTGAGGTCATCAGTGGTGTTATGGGGGCCCCCCGGTACGGATGGTACCCAGCGTTCATGGAGTATAAGAACCTCTGAATGATCTCTTTCTTTCCTTTCTTCTTCGTGCAACGTCTTGTATCTAAAATCTAGTTATTAGAATTCCATCCTGGTTCCATCCAGCCCTCAGTTCGTGACACGATGCTTCGAGCAAATGAGAAGAATGCAAAACTGTTATAGCAATCATGTTAAATATATATATTCTTATAGCAATCACACAATGAAATAAGAAAGAAAGCATCTCATCTTGACATTAGCTAATCTGCGCATATAGTCATGAGAGTCGTAAATAGTATCTATGATAGCAAAAAATAGTTCTAGTGACACATGTTTGTAGAAGTATATCGCTCAATAACAGCACAGAAAGCTCATTCTGATACATATCATCATAAATTAAGCAAATGAGACAAGTCTAATCTTGTAGATTCTCAGCAGTCAAGAAGAAAGAGACGAAGACAAAAGCAGAAGAAGATTTCAGAGAATGAATATGCTGCAGCTTAGAGACATCAGACATCTTCTTAGTCTTCTTTTGACTCTTTGCTCTGATCTGAATCTTCTTGAATTACACACAATCAACATGTTCAAAGTCTGCGTGCATAAAAAGAATATTTCAGAAGACGAGTAGAAGCTTGCGAGCATAGTCAATTTTTTTCTTGTCGCTCTTTTGCTTCTTGTACTGAAGAACTTTCACACAGACATTGATATAAATAGCTACATGTGATTAGTCAGTTACATATACAATCATACAGATACATACTTTTGCAAAAGTATTTTCTCAATTCTGAAGAATCATCAATGTTTAACACATCGTTCATAAAGCATCAACATGCGAAGAAATTTTCTACATTGTACATGCAAATAAAAAAATTATTCGTCATATCAGCATTGTACGCAGACAACTCTGAATGATCTTCGATCAAATGATCAATATGTTTCTGTTCATGAACTATCATTAACACTATCGTATTGCTCTCATAAATAAATTGACTTACTTTCACATAGTCTAATGTCTGATTCTTGAAGTCTTTCATCAAATTCAAAATCTTATAGTGTTCATATCAATAGTTGAAATCATCAGCAGAAATATCATCTTCAAACATCTTCTTCAATACAGCGAGTTTCTCGTGATGAGAGTGATACATGAACATGATTCATTGAGTCTCACGATTAAGCAGTGTCTTCATACGTGTCAACTCATCATTATCTACAGTGAAGATATGCTTCTGACGTTTGACTCGTGTTCTCTCATTATTGCGAATGTTCATCAGTCTTTTTCTTGAATTTTTCTCGATCTCGATCTCAACTAACGAGACTGCAGACGCATCTTGTAGAGTTTGAGTAGATGTCGTTGAATCTTCATGCTGTGACATATTACTACAGTTCGTACTATAAGATATCTATAGTATCTAGATAAGATAGATATAAAGCTCACTTACGATGAAAATATCTTGATTTTGAGTCATTAAACAGATATCTTGAGAGAACAGATAGGTAGAGACGTTATCAACAAGTAATTAAGATTCACACACACACAGAATACACAATACGCAGCATAAGTAGTGGTGAAAGTACGCATAAGAAGTAAGATAAATGATCAAGATATCTTCTCTATCTTACGATAGATAGATGAGATGCGAAGAACTACGAGCACTAAATCGTTTATGACCGTTTCGAAACTTTATCTTGACGTCATTGCACTTCAAACAGTAAATTTACCGTAAATTTAGAAATTTACGGTGGGATACATATTTCGTAAGGCCGTCTATAACGTCATGCTATTTTACGATACTCGTACCGTTCAATTGAGTTTTACGTGTATAATTGATGACGTTTTGCGACAATGCCGCTGTTATGAAATAAATAGTGACGGAATCGTAATGATCTAATATACCATGCATTCTCGACTATAGCCTACCAGGTTACTTCGCTAAGGTATCTACGCATATGGATACACATAGAGTCGTACTGACGATGTATGTAGTATGGAAAAGCTCTCTGCGTGAAACAGGTTCTTGGAGCTAAAAAACCACACTGTTGTTTCTTCTAGTAGTCGCTGTAACCTGAATCCACTTTCCACACACCCAGTCAGATGAGCTCAAGGAAATCCTGCTGCAAGCAGCCGATTCAAAATTCCCGTAGACCAGTTGTACATTGTGCAATCACAGCCTCTACGAGCTGCCAAGAAAGTCCACCGAAAACGGCCAGGCAACAACATGCTCGAACCCACCCGGCATGATTATCTGGCTTGTAAAATTCTTTGGCAATCCCTGGCTGTCTGGCCATGGCGTACTTTCGATGGAGCATGAAGGGGCGGAGAAGACCATGGGTGATTTGATGAGATGCAGTGCGCCTATGGAATAACTTTCGGTGCGACAACAGGAATTTACAGATGTGGAAGACAGTTTCCGATGTGGTAGCACATGATATGTTTTATGATGGTTTGGAAAAGGGAAATCTTCAACGAAAACGACAACTGAAACAGCGGGATGATATCTTGCGAAGAAGACATTGAGAAAAATATTTCAAAGACGACTTAGGCATTTTGCAAGAATCTCTGCACAGCCGTGCCGATAATTTGGCCCAAAGCCTTGATCTGAGGCGCAGGAAGCGATTAGCGATTGTGCAAGGAGACTAAGATTAGCTTAGGGATTAAAACTTACCTCAGGCATTCGCATAATCGAGAAATGATCCCCATCAACAATCTCGCATTCTATACCCGGAATCAGCTTCTCCCACCCATTGCCCCCAAAATCCTTCCTCGGCTCCATTATCCAATCCTGCGCCTTATTCTCCACTCCCTCCTTTTCCCCCATTAAGCTCATCCGCTTCTGCTCGGGGACAGACTCCCACACCCCGTTACGAGCCCATATGGCTACACATGGCGGAGAAGTTTTTAATGGTCCCAGAAGCAAAGAATGGTATTTCTTCAACGCTTCCAGACTTGCGACGAAATGTTGGCGGACATTGGCTGGCACGCCGGGCCCCTTCCTCTTGATGCTGTCGAATGTCCCGATTTGCTCGAGAAGATCCACGGTTTCTAACGGCAATGGCGGCATTGTTTCCGGGCACGGCGCGTCAATGAGGATCAGGCCTGCGACTTTAGTGCCCGTCAAGAGGAGGTGCTTGGCTATATCATACGCATAGGTACCACCAATCGACCACCCACCTAGAAGATAGGGGCCTTCAGGTTGGTGTTTCAGAATTTCGAAGAAGTATGATTGGGCCACGGCCTCTAGGGGAATATTGAAATTCAATGGATTGCTGAGGAAAGGGCTGTTGAGAGCGATCACGGCGACCTCGACGCCGAGGTTTGGGATATTGACATAGGAGCTTGCAGACCCTGAGCCGTCAGGGAAGAGGAACAAAATCGGTCTTCCCAGCTTCAATTGTCCTTGAAGGAGCACGGAGGTACACTCTGGGGCAGAGGACTGGGCATTCAGAGGCTTAGCTGGTTTCACCGTGGTTTGAGACGGTCTACTAAACGAAGCCTGGATGTCGGCAAAAGTAGGGTGGTCATGAAAGAATGTTGATGGTAAAATTTGGCCAATTTTTGATTTCAGGGTGTTGAGGATGGATAGGCTGAGTAGCGAGTCCACACCTAGATCTGCAAATTCAACGCCTGGTTCGATCTCGGAGACTGCTATCTCAAGCTCGGATGCGATGACATTTCTGAAGACTGTTGCCACATCCTCAGGCTCAGACGGGCTTGTAGCGATGGTAGTTGGTTGGGATGAACTCGTTTGTGATTTCTCGTCGCTAGATACGCTACAGCTCTCAATTAAGCCAACAGCTGGCCTCTTACACAAGAAGGCATGTTCAAAGTATTTCCTTAAATCTCCTACCGTTGGGTGGGTCGCGAAGAGAGAGCTTGGAATGTCATACGCCAACTGTTTTCGAAGTGTATCAAGAATTGACATTGTCAGTAGCGAATCAACTCCCAAGTCGGCCAGATCCGCACTCTCCATCAACTCTCTTGGATCAACGCCAATCTCGCCTGCGATACAAGAAATGATGTGAGAAAATGAGATGTCGTCTCGGACTGAAGGACTAGTCTCGGTTTTTAGCGGTGCTGACACGATGATGCTCGGAGGCGTTAATTTGTTGACAAATGGTACAACCACATCTCCGGGAAGGAGGGTATAAAGTACTTTCTTCTTGACAGACTGGAACAGAATACCGCTAAAAAGAGCAATCACTTCGTCATCTTCTAGGACATAGACATTACCAGACATAACCCCTCGAGGACCTGCCGGCTGCATACGTACGTAGGTCTGATAGCATTTGTCTTGAGCGAGTGGTTTCACGAACCGCATACTGTCCCAGCCATGAGAGATGTAGACTACATCTTCAGGCATTCGACAATTACCATTGAGGACGAAGCCAGAAAGATGCGCAAGGCTATCAATCCAATAGGGATTATACGTAAACTGTCCATCTTCTGTCGTTGTCTGGAAACGTATTCTAGCAGTAGCCTCGAGCATCTCGCTGTCCATAAAAGCTTCTTCGATCCCCTGGTATTTTCTATCGTATTTTACCAGAGTAGAAAAGAGTTGATAGACAATGTCTCTTAAGATTCTGTGAATCTTGCCAGCGTTGTCAGGTAACATCAGGCTTTTGATCCTGGATTGAATGAGATACGCTGACATGGCCCACTGTGACATCCATTCTTTTCCATCTCCATAAATAACCGAGCAGGTAGCGTGATCTGTCACCTCGGTACCCATTTGAGAGCTCAAGCCGATTTTGACGGTAGGACACCCTTTATCTCTGACGGCTTTTAATCTCACTAGCTGCTTTGCGCCACTATTATTGAGGAGTAATGGTTTGAAGACTTTCATTCCAGAAACGTCCATTGCTGGGATTTGTGTACTGTGCTCAGTATGGGTCCATATGTAAGAGGCTGCAGTCAGTGCCATATCGGCATATATAGAGCTTGGGCACAAGCCGCAATTGTTGACCATGTGTCCGAGGATTGCCCCGCGCAGCTTCTCCTCTTCCAAGTCCGACATAAAACTGACGGATGCACGCTCCTTAGAAAAGTCTTCGCTTTCGATACTGTGCAGCGTTGAAGTCGAGAAAGGTGGAGCTGATTGAGGGGCCTGTGTAGCAGGGGAAGAGACCCCTTTTTGGATTGACCAATCACCTTGATACTGTAACCAGTAGCTTTTGAGATCAAAGGCATAGGAGGGCAGCTCTAGTAAGCTAAGGGCATCCTCATATTCTCGGCTGTGTTCGCTCCAATCGACATTAACACCATAATCATAACCTTTCGCGACGTTTTTGGACAAAGTTGGCCAGTTCTCTTCCCTTCGACTCAGCGAATGGAGAGTGCGCTCGGATGACAGACCCAGAATAGTCTGGACCATGGTACTGCACGAAGGTTCAGGACCAATTTCAACCCATATGGTTCTTTCGTTGATCACTTTAATAGTCTGAGACTCCTCTACAGCTTTCACAAAACTCACAGGGTTCCGTGCTTGCTGCGCCAAGTATTGAGCACCAAACACTCCTAGTTCCTGGACAACTGTTCCCATGGCAGTTGATATAACGGGAATTGTAGGAGCGCCGTAATGAACTCGTTGGGCTGTAGCCTCAAAACTTTGGAGGATCGGATCGATTTGAGCCGAATGAAATGCGTAGGGTGTGCATAACAGGGTGGATTTGACGCCATTCTCTTTGAGATGTTGACTCAATGCCTTGATGTCCTTGAAAATTCCACCAACAACGGTCTGATTTGGCGAATTGAAACATGCAATCTCGCATGAACTAAAGGGAAGCTCTGAGAATACCTGGTAGAGCGACTCGGAAGACAAACTCACTGCCAGCATAGCATGAGTCCCAATTGTGCACTTTTCTTCCAGCAGGAGGGCTCGTTCACCGACGAGAAAAAGCATGTCTGTAACGCTGAGTACCCCTGCAACTACTAAGGCCGAATACTCGCCCAGGCTATGACCGACAACAGCATCCGGCCGGAAACCCCATGACTGCCACAGAGTAGCCAAAGCTACTTCCAGTGCAACTAATGCCAGCTGAGAACGAATTGGAGAACATGCTGTGACATCAAGATCGCTTTTAGTGATCAGGTCAAGGAAAGAAGGGAAACCAAGTTTTCTGCAGATTGAATCAAACGTAGCCAGAGAATCGCGAAATACTCGGCAAGTTCGGAAAAGCTGTAGGCCCATGCCTGAATATTGTGAAGCTTGACCCGTGAAAACGAATACGACCGGTGGGGCTTTGTTGATCCGTTTCGGTTCATCTGTGTTCGCAAGGTCTTTCTTGAAAAGTTGAATAACCTCAGAGATACTAGTAGCAGCATGGGCTTTTCGGAAGACATGATGCATGCGTCTAGCTGTGGTAGTGTAGGAAAGATCCGAAAGCTTTATCTGCGGGTTCTTTATCAGGTAGCTTACCAACTGCTGAATGTTTTGCCTGAAGGAATTGGGCGTTCTCGCAGAGACCGCAACCGCATACGAAGTACGAAGATCTTGTCCGATAGTATGCCGCTCCGGTGGGGCTTCTAATATTAAGCTCGTGTTTCCTCCTGTTGCATTAAAGTTATTCACCACTATTCTCTTCTTGCCATCACCATCAGGATTAGCGGTGAAAGGTATCCGGACCTTAGAGATCTCAATGTTATGCGATGACAGTGGGGGCAAATTGTTGTTTATAGAGCTCTTGATGCCCACATGTGGAGGGATGATATTCGTGCGGAACATCATCGAAGCCTTGATCACCGAAGCTACGCCGGAAGCAGCTTCACTATGCCCAAGATTTGGTTTGATTGTCCCGATATAAAGCTGGTGGTCTCTCTTTCGATTCCCAGCGAAGACATTCATGACCGATAGACATTCGGTGACATCTCCCGCTTGAGTCCCTGTACCATGCATCTCTACGTAGTCAATATCTCCCGGCGTGAGGGACGCCTCTTCGAGAACTTGCCGCAACAATTTCTGTTGGGTTTCTGCATGGGGGTGTGTTATTGATGTTGCGTTGGCTGAGTGGTTGGTTGCAATGCTTTTGATGACGGCTTGTATGTTGTCTCGATCTGCAATAGCATCTTCAAGACGCTTGAGAACTATGGTACCAACTCCATCAGCACGGCAATAACCGTCGGCATTTTCGTCCCAAGTTTTGCATGACCCAGTAGGTGAAAGAAAGCCTCCTCGACTTAGTCCGGCGAAGAGATCCGAGGCTGTCATGATGTTGGCACCTCCTGCAAGGGCGGTATCACACTGTCGTGAAATCAAGGCAGAACATGCTAAATGAATCGCAGCTGAACTACCAGAGCAGGCCGTGTCGAGGCTGAAACTCGGGCCCTCCCATCCAAAGTGGTAGTTGATACGTCCCGGCCCAAACGCGCGAATACCGCCCGTGATATGAAAGGTGTCAATATCTTGCGAGGCGTTTACTTCACGCCAGTCATCACTACTCTGACCGAAGTAAGTACCTATCTTGGAATGATGAGTGGCAGGGGTGCGGTCAAAACTATAACCTGACATCTCCAACGCCTCATATGCCGTCATCAACAAAAGTCGATGGATTGGATCGGTTTGCGCAGCTTCGCGAGGAGACATGTTGAACAAACGCGCATCAAATTGATCTGGATGATCTAGAAAGCATCCATATGGAGTTATTGTAGTGTTCCTTTTCTGTCCGCTTGGATCACAATGAGTTTTGACGTCAAATCGATCAGCTGGCACCTGGAGAATTATCCGTCAGGCTAGACTTCTTCAGATGAAGTGGACAGGCCATACCTCTTTGTGTAAATCAAGCCCATTCTCTAGGACCTGCCAGAATTCATTAAGGCTTTCAGCCCCCGGAAACCTTCCCGACAAGCCAACAATCGCGATATCTTCGGATGCACGTCGATGCTCGAGCAGATGGAAGACCTGATCATTCGAAGTAGTTCCAGCGATATTCCGTACCAGGATAGGTCTCAAGGCCCTTTCAACAGAGCTAATTGCGTTCGTCGGTCCTATGGCCGAAAGTGTGACATCCATATCTTTTGAAAACGATGTCAAGTTTTCAAGTATCAAAGACCAATCAATTGGAAGCTGGAGAATATCGTCCAAGGCCCTGCACAGTACCTCTCGTATCCCACCATTGCCGCTAATTACCTGTCTGGAGCTGGTGGAAATGATGGGTACAATGGATGCCACATGTCTGTCCAATATGGGTGATGTCCCAATGATCTCATCGATGTTACATTCGTCAAGATGGCTAGCATGATAAGCGGCTGTAAGAGGAAGTGGGTACCTCCGAGCATGCGGTAGTCTAGTCAACGTTTCGAACAAGTGCTGTAGTGTTGAAGGTGGACCACTGACAGTAATGGAGGACGCTCCAGCCACACTGATATATGCTTGCCTATGTAAAGGTATTTTCTAGTCTCGGGTCAGCCACTGGTCGTGCAGGGAAATTAGCGTGGGTGCGCACATGAGATTCGTGAAGCTGCTGGAGTTCGGCCCTCAATTCATCCAAGGGAACGCCAGACACTATGGAAGCCCAGCTACCTAAGCCTTGTTCCAGGTTTTGGGCTCGGCGGGATACACTGAGGCCAAGTCTTAATGATATACGTATGATTTCTGGTGCCAACTTGAGCAACTCCGTAACTCCGTTAGCGAAAGCTGCCGCAATCGCTGGCAGTACTCCGGTGCAAAGACCAAGTAAAACTTTGGGGGTCGAGCCATCGAGTATCTCATGGTCTTGATCGGCTTGACTGAACGCTTGTTAACGTCTCAGTTCTAATATAGGCCCTCAAAGCTCGCAACTTACACCAAAAGCCATCCAAGTTGTACCACTGATAATAGTACTGTTGTCACTGCACTATGTCCGTGACTGCCATGGGAGTGGGATTCGCTTAGGTCTAGTAGAGTTCTAAATGAGAAGTAGAGCCTTTCTGGTGGAACAAGACTGGCCACGGCTGATTGCAGAACGTCTGTACTTGACTGAAGTAGAAGTGATAGAAAGATTGACCGTTTTGACAATCGATAGAGTTCCTGAAGCGAAGCATGAATATCAACGACCTGATCTCCAAAGAGATACACGTTCGTCTTTGGAGCCATCACCCGTCAATCACAAACACTGATGACTGTTGGCAAGTTGAGCGGTGGATTACAAGTTAAAAAGGAAAGCCAATTTCTGGCAACCTATAGCTCTTTCCACCGCCGAGCCTTCTTCCTTCTTCAAGCGAAATTTCAGGCGTCAACCCATCATCATGCCTAGTAGTACGTCGGACATGAAGTTCCTTATTTGCTTCGTCATAGCGGCGGCTATGCACATGTCAACAATAGCACGGAGAACAGCCCCCACTGAGCTGAATTAATCCTATAGAAATGAGTTGGCAGTACGCGAAGGATGGTTGAAATCTTGAGGATCCTCTGGTCGAGTGACTCGCCATGATGTTGTTGAACGGAAATCTCCGTCTGCAGAATATCTACAATGCAGCCCTTTTCAATTCGATCGAAGTAGCTTTAGGCGATAGCGGTATAGAAAGCGATTCATTGCCTGCATTGGAAGCAGTGAGGGTTGGATTTTCAAGGATAAGGCAGATCTAACAGCCTCATGCCCTGGGGGCGGCCCCAACTAAACGAAACGGAGTACCCCAATCCTCGAGACCGGTATTTCAAGAGCATAGCGACTAGCATTGTTTCTGGAAGCTGCAGAAAAGGATAAGCTTTCCATGCGGTGTTTCAAAAGCATTCAGCTATCGAGTCTCGCGATGGAAGATTGCTGTTGGAGATCTCTGGGTGATTGCGCATGCAAACCCCTTAGCAGGCGACAGCCGGACAATCCTCGCGATGGCATTTGCTGAAGCCTTGGAGAGAAATTTGGATGCGCTGATAGGACAGAACTCTGCTGTGGTCCTATAATCTTGAGACATGCAAGTGATAAAGAAGTTGGCATGATCGTCGTGTGTTGGCCCTCAGCCACCGAAGTCAACTTGAACGGCCGCACCTCGACTGCATCCTCGCGCGCAATTTTCGTGCACCCAGATTAGATTACTTTTCGCAGAGCGCATTTGAACAGAAGGAATGTTGGGAAGCTAGTTGAGGCAATCCTTCAGTTGGAAATGCTTGTAGGCATGCTGAGTTTTCGACTCCCTACGTAGTACATCCGTAGCTCATATACTAAATATACATTCTCTGTTTGCACCTCATATATCAAAAGAAGGCCTGGAAGGGTCCATGAGCTAACTTCAGAAGATGGTATAAAAAGCCAGCAAAGACCCGGATTATTTTTCTCAGATTTTAATGGAGATTTGTCGTATTGAAGGAAGCAATATTTTAAAGTTTCTCATATGATTCTGCTTTATCTCTTCTGATCCCTTTATGGGACTTCGCGTATCTCTGAATGAACGTACTCTCTACAGACTTCGAGAACATTGGTTGTCCATTCAGGATTTTGTGCTGATTGGTAAGTGAGGGACATGCCACCACAAGTAGGCTTTTGCAGAAGACTAAGAAGGACTTTCATATGTGTGTTTTTGGAGGCATAAGCATAAAAGAATTACTTAAAGAGCCGTTTCGTACCATGATTCCGTACAGTAGTCAAACATGGATGGTGTTTTTCCAGCGCATTGATACTTGTTCAGATATGTCGAAGGATCTAGGTATCTACTCGTATGAAGCGGAAATTGTTTGGTCACACAGCAGGGGCAGTTATGAGATCTTGCAAAGACATGTCCCAGCGATGAAACCAGGTGCAAAAATTGCCATCCACGGATTCGTACTGCCTGACAGCCCCGAGATCCGGTTGACAGAAACGATGGACATGTAAGTACGTAATACTCCTCTACCTAGTCGCAAAAGATTGACAGTCATACTAGGTTTTGTACAGTGACCTCGACATCATCCAAATCGTTCACTTCAACGTCCACGAGCGCTCAGCGAAGGGTTTGCAGCGCTTTATCGAGACCGCGAATCAGCGCTTCACTCGGGGAGCTCGATGAGGAGCGTCGAGGCCTCATGGTCGCCCTTATGCTGCTTGGTTCACTCGTGGCACAGCAATCTGGCACGGGCAAGAATCGTGCTCTAGTATCGAGACTGCGTGAAGGCTATGTCGAAGGCGGTATCATAGACATGGGAAGTCCTTTTCTTCTGATATCGAGGCTTCTTAGACGCCGAAAGTAGCTGGATCTATGACAGCAGGGCAAAGTACTGCCTTAAAACATCTCACCCCATCATTCTCCCATCCTTTCACCACCTTCTACGAACAATTCCCCAGATCCACACCCCGCTCTTTCTTCTAGCTCAACTTCCAAACTAAACCCACCATCCCATCCTCGTACCCGCGAAAGCAGCAACCCAAGTCATACAAAGACGAACATATATTCTGGATATCGCCACCTGTACAAGCCATTCATCGTACGCTCTCAATGCTCATGTCAATGATTGCCTTCAGTCTTGCATTTAGGTACCAAGTTGTGTTCCATATGCGAGGGTGGTTGGTTGGGGGGATAGCGCCTACGGACAATGGACACGGGGTATGCGATGTACCACAGCAGTACTAGAAAGTCTAGGCTAGGTTTTTGTAAGGGTTTATGTAAAAGTTGCAATAGTTTGGTATGATACGAGGTTGATGCGCAAGTCATGTCGAGAATGACTCACTCGTCTTGGTTGTTCAGCCGCAGCACCTAATCCATACTTTAACTGCAAAGTTTACCTCGGGCAGATGGAGTTATATTCAGTCTATCACGCTCTCACGTTCCAATTTACAAAATTCAGCCATCCTGTTCTCACTTCTTTCCTTACCCATCTATTTCGCTGTCCTTTCATCTCGTCCCAAACGATGGATCTTACCACCACAGACGGTATGCAGCGATACCTCTCCTACACATCGTCCGAGTCAGTCGCCTCCGTGGAAAAGCTCGCCGGTGGCACCGCAAACTACATGTACCGCCTTCACCTTCAAGACACCGCAACGACCAAAATCATCAAGCATGCCGAGCCACACGTAGCCTCCAATCCAGGTTTCCCATTCGCGGTGGATCGGATGGACTTTGAGAAAGGGGTGCTGAGTAAACTCCCCAACTTGCTGCCGAAAAGTGAAGTTGTAAAGCTGCCAAAGGTGTACGAGTATGATCCGGAAAACCACGTATTACTGATAGAAGATGGAGGAGCGAGGAATCTGAAAGATGCGTATAAAGATGCAGAAGTTGACGTAAAAACAATTGGAAAGGAGACGGGGAAATGGCTGGCGTGCCTGCATCAGAAGACCGTTGATGTCGAGATTGGAGATCATCAAACTGCAAAACATATCTACCGTTTCTGTTATTCTAATCTTGCATCTACAGCAAGCCAATACAACTTCGATAGCTCGCTCGGGGAGCGTATCGATGGGGAGTACGGCAAATTGCTACAGAGCGACGACGAATGCGTCTGCCATGGCGATTTCTGGCCCGGTAACATCATTGTCGGTGCGGCCACAGAGCAGCTAATGGTAGTGGATTGGGAGATGGTGAGAAGAGGCTGTGGGGCGACGGATGTGGGGCAATTTGCCGCCGAATCGTATCTACTCGACCGTTTCCGCGGACAAAGGGGGTTGCTGGCTTCTTTCTTAGCAGGGTATGGAGAAGAGAGGGAAGGATTATCGAAAGCTTGGTTCAAGCGAGTGGCTGTCCATGTGGGTGCTCACCTTGCGTTTTGGCCAAACCGAGTACCTTGGGGGGATGAGATGCAGACTAGGGAGGTTATACAGTTAGGGAACGAAATCATGAGAAGGGCTGACGGGGAAGATTGGGAATGGTTCATGAAAGAAGGGAATTTGCTGAGGGTATTGGTAGGGGAAGGGCTGAGTGAAGACTAGCACGTAGGTAAGAAGAAAACCACTTTAAGATAACAAGAAACTCAGCCTTCTCGATGACCGCTGCTGGCATCAGACCTGTCTGGATTGTTCCGCATTTCTGAGCAGTACACCAGGTTTCTGCAACAAGGACATGATTCGAAAGGCGGAGATGGAATCTTTGACAGGTTTGATATAGAATTTAAGCTCGGCGATCGTCGAGCACATTGTTACCCGTTATTAGATGATAGTCTTTGGCTATGCTCGTAAACAATGTGTCGAATACAGCGGTTTCGAGCTGCTATGATTTGACCTTACGCGTTGGGAGTTGACATCTGACCGGACCAGAGACGAAGCAGTTGCACAGGTCGAGGAAGCCAGCCATCGATCGAAGGCAAGGATCGCTTGAACTAATGCAAAGCAATAATGTCTTTCTCTCACAAGCCAAAGCGAGGGTTTGTTCAGAGGCATAATTGATACAGGTGCATCCAGTTAGATCCCATCCCCTATCACCGTGCTTTGGCTACATTCCATGCTTCGACAACCTCGAGCACCGATTCTATGTGTGAAATGTCCAAGGACTGCTGCTTCTCGCGCGCTATGGATCTGGCGCTTCCTACGGCGTGTTTGATCTGATGCTATGTCAGCATTTTCCAACGATAAAATATGGTAAACGGCTGCCACAGACCTGGCGTCCGTTCAATGCATTATTCGCTAACGTGTCTATGTCACCCTCGCTGAACTGGGTTTCGATCTTGGTGCCGTCGAGAGCTTTATGGAGAAACATCTTCCAGATCATTCTTCTGGCTTTGGCGTCAAGATCGGGGTAGTGTATGGAGAAATGGATACGACCTGTTGAAAATCGTTGAGATCAGCATTTTGTCCCCTTCCTACAAGGACAATTCCACTACGGACTTTCGAAGGCCGGGTCACAGTTTCCAATGCGATTAGTCGTGAGGATCAGGATTCCCTGGAAGTACTCGAGCTGCCGTAGAAAAATCGACACAAGAGCATTACGCGTCACATCTTTAGTATCTCGCTCTTGAAGGAACACGTCTGCCTCATCCAACAGAAGTACCGCAGACCATTGGTGAGAGAGCTCTAGGATCAGATTCAATTGCTTGTCGACTTTCTCGACGTCAGTTCCTAGCTCGCCGGCACTGACTGCGTACAATGGCTTTTTGGCGACTTCGGCCACTGCCTCTGCGGTCAAGGTCTTGCCGCAGCCAGGATTACCACTAAGGAGGCCGATAAGACCGAGACCTTTGCCTTGCACTACGTCGTCGTAGCCTGTCTCTGCGGTAGAATGCTGTTTGACGAGAGAATGAATCAAAGTCTTTGGCTTTTCTCCCATCACCAGAGAATTGAAAGGCTCGTCGCTCCAGACGACTTCTTTGAGGCGCGAAATGGCAAAACTGCCTGTACTTGTTTCAGCGATACCAGGAAGCAAAGTCAGCGGGGTCGTGATTTACCCCATATCTTGTCACCGAACCCAAAACCACCAATGAAAGGCGAACATATCATTAGCTGTTCATCAGTAAGAGTGCTCCTTTCGATGGAAGAATGCACATTGGTTGTGTATTGCGTGTTCGGATTATTGGCTCGGTATGACGCGGTGTCAACCATTGCACGGCCATGCGTCTGGAATAGATGTTAGAACGTAAGCCACTGTAAAAACCTTGCTGGCTTGGTGTCAAGGTGAACGCCATTTCCGCTACAAATCGTGCTGGAATGTATCGACAAAAGCAGAAGATACCGATTCCATAGCAGACTATAGCTCGCGCTGGACTGACACTTTTTTGCGTGGCTCCTATGGGTAAAGCTCTGTTCAAGCCTTATACCCAACCCAGCGTCATGCCAAAACTGCTATTAATCTTCGCGCCAATCCTCGTCGTTCTGGATACAAGAAATCTGACTCACGTTAAATTGGAAGCGTTTGACTTCATATCGGTCATTCATTGTCTCCCGCATAGCCGGTCCACAGGTCTCTAAATATGTATTGCGCGTCATACAAACGTACTTCTTACCTCTCTCGATCATCTCTAGTCTTATCTGCGCTGGATTTGATGCTAGTTCTAAGGGATAGACAGCGAGGTCGTGGATTTTCAGAGCTCCTTCAAACTCATCGATTTCCAGATCCTGGAATTTATCAGGTCGATTTGAGATTCCCAGGTTCTTCGTATAGCCGAACTTCAATCCGTCATCTGCGATCATATCACACATGATGTGCCAATACTGCGTGTGATCTTGCCTCGTACGAATCTTCATTCGACGCATCCGCAAGACCTGATGCTGTTCAGTATACTGATGGAAATGGTATAGCATAGTGTTTGGCTTGAACAATGCCCATAGCAGGGGCCAGGTAATCTCGTAGTTGGGCAACATGTTCTCCAGGCTCCTGATATTTTTTCCTTGCTCTTCGTCGACATATCGAAGAGCTGTAGAAATATCGGCTATAAGAGCAGAGTCGGGGTCTTTCGCGTTCTCTTCTTGCAGCAGTCTAGCCTTCAGAGCGTGGCGAGAATGGAAGAACAACGCTGGATCCGCCTTGAGGATATGATTAGATGAGGTCTCGGCGAGAAGAAGATATGAAACTCTTACGAACGGAGGCTCCTTCTTGAGACTTAGACCCTCGACATCTTTGTTGATATCAATCAAGAGGTCCCGCAGCGCATGGCTTTTGATGTCAACTTCTGTATGTGTATGCACGCCTTTATAATTGATAATGCGTCTTTCGACTAGTACTGGCTTCTTCTTATCGAGTTTCTTGTCTGGCTTGCCGGTTTTTACAAGTTTGGTCTCGTAGGTTCGCCTAAAAGCGGATACAGTACAAGAGGTTAAACTAGGGTGGCCAAGAAGGGTAATTTGAGGTATATGGAGTATGGACTGTTGACTTACAGATCAAATCTAGAGCAGATTAGCAAGTTGATGATGGATCATGAGTGTATGAGACCATGATGACCATGTGGTTTAACTTACACCTCGGCGTAACGCAAGATTCGATTGGGCTTGAGCTCTTCCTTAGCATCCTGACTTCCGACCGTCGCGCCATTGACATGACTTGCAGTCTTCACGTTCGCGATGTCCATATCAGGTTTTGGCGGATTGTTGTCGATAGAAGATACATCCTTGGTTGGCATCGTGCTCAAATCCCGAGAATCGTGATGTTACCTTAAAAGTGACAGGAAGCGTGAAATACAAAGGACATAAGCCCGGCTGGTGGAGCCTAATGTCGTGGAATATAGAACGATTTATATACACGGAGGTACAACAAGAAGCTATGAGACGCCAGCTGCGTCGGCTGATTGCGGTACGCCTTAAACTCTACTGTACTAAAAATATCCCGCCCAAGGCTTAGGGCGCTATCCCCATATCTACGGACAAAGACATCCTACACCATATCATCGTGCTTTTCGTCCTATGCTCAACTACAGGCCTGATTGTTCACCCTAATAATCCTATACAGTATTCGGACAAAGAGCACTACGCTCATAGCTTTGGAAGAAATGGCGACCCAATGTACTTCACGAGGGTTTACGGATGCTTTCCACCAGTACATTCGCAATCTCCCAGAGAAGAAGAACAAGAAATCAGTGTTGTCTCGCCTCGATTTGAACAATCCTCCGACGCCAGAAAGTATCCAAGAATCGATGAGTCAAATGGAGGTCAGAAATTCTCACAAGCCATCCGTAAGAATAATGAAAAGGGTTTTGGGACCTGTTATCATGGCAATGAAAGACTACTACAGCGTGCTCGATACCCTTACGCAAGCCGATCCAACACCGGGAATGATAATCTGGGGTGCCCTGAAGATAGTAATTGACGGGCTGGGCCGTTTTATTGACCTATTTGACAGCATCAAGGCCGAATTAATGTCTTTGACGACTCAATTACGACGGATGACATTCTATGAGGATCTCTATGGCGGATCTAATGATATGCAGGACTATTTGTTCAAGTCGTACATAAATGTCTTCAGGTTTTGGTGTAGAGTTGATAAGGAATGCAACCGGTGCAGTCTCAGCACTCTGCTGCGGGCCTCTACTTCATTTAGCTTAAAAGAGCTACAGGGCATTGTACAAGATCTCAAACAGAATGCTGATGAGACTGACACACTCGGCCATATCATCGAGGGACAATATGCCGGCGTAGAGAGAGAAGAAGCCGGTTTTGAAAGAAGAGAAAATAAGAAGGAGCGAGACGAAGGATCCAATTGGAGAAAACAAATGCAAAGCGATCGCATCGTATCTTGGCTTGGTGGCCAGGCGTTCAATGAGTCGACTTTAACACGGCACCAAAACAACCTCAATGTGATTAGCGCAGGGGCCACGTGCGATTGGCTCTTCGAAGAAAACATATTCCAAGAGTGGGTCGACGGAACCTCAATCAAGCCAATCATTTGGCTCTTTGCTGGTCCAGGCTCTGGCAAGAGCGTTTTGTGCTCACATGCCTGCCAATATGTCGAGAATCTTGGCCTCGAAGCAAAGGTGGCAGTCGCACTTCATTTCTACGCATTCGACGATCAAAAACCGGCCGTCGTCACGGCACGAGGGTTGGCAGCTCAACTCTTTTCGCAATATTGGTGCTTGCATAAAGATATACCGGAAGATGTTCAGGATGCGTCCCAGAAAAGCGCGGCGAGTCTTTCCAACGTTCTGGACTTCATCCGAATTCTCGTTAGCAGGCTTCCAAAAGTATTCATTTTCTTCGACGGGATGGACGAAGAATGCAACACAGCAAGATGGGTAGAAGCTCTCAAAATGACCGACTTTTTCATTTCCCTGGCTGAGACGTTTCCACACACTATGAGACTTTGGTATAGTACGCAGGATACGTTCCTCGTCCGGAAGAAGCTTGAAAGCTTTCCGGTATTAAACATAAAAGACCGGATCGCAGGAGCAGTAGACGAGTACATAGCCTCGAAGGTGCCCGGACTCGACAATGTCGAGGTAGGTCAGGAGACCAGAGAGTGGATACTGACCGAACTTCAAGGTCGAGCAGAAGGAAATTTCCTCTGGGCAAGCCTTATGTTGAAAACAATAGAGAATGAGGTGAGCAGCTTTGACGAAATGGAGCAATTCATCAAGGAAGGTCTACCCAAGGACCTCGACCAGTACTACAGGCAGTTGTTCTCTCGGTATGAGACAAGAGAACGAGAATTAGCTAGGTGAGATGAAGCTCGATAGTCTTCGATTTGGGTATGAGACTGATTCCCATCATCAAGCAAAATTTTCGCGTTGATCACGTTCGCGAAGCGGCGCCTTCGGCTGTCAGAGCTGCGAGAAGCGATTGGAATTATCTCGTCCAGCGATCCTAAGGTGTTAAAGAGTAATTCCATTCCCTGGCAACAAGCTGTCAAAAAGCTCTTCGCTCCCTTAATCGAAACGCAACCAGACCCCAAGAATGCAGACGATTGCTTTTGTCATCTGTTCCATGGTACAGTCAGAGATTTCCTTCTGAAGAATCAAGATATCTTTCGGCTGGGTCAGACCGTCGTCACCAATCGTCTTGTGTCCGAAATGGCCATTGCTGAGGCATGTCTTCTTTACTTATCACAGGAAAAGTATTCACAGCTCCTGACTAAAAGGCCGGGCCAATGGGTCACTACCTCAGGAGAAGAATTGTCTGACCATCACCTTTTGACGTACTCGGCAAAGTACTGGGATAAGCATTTAGACGATGTCCAGGAAACACCCCAGCTTCTGTGTAGAGTGGAGAAATTCTTGACCTCCTCAAACTTCCAAACAACTTTACAGATTCAGAGCTTATGCATTGAGGGTCATTTTGGTCTTTATACAGTTCAAGGCCATGTCAGGAGCCATAAGTACACCAAACGTGTTTTCCCGAGATGGTTTTCTGAAAACAAGTCGGGGGGAATCACCGACTTCTTAGGAAACTATCGAAGTTTCATCAGCGAATGGCAGTCATTTCTTGATTGCGCTACATGCAGTGATGATTGTTGTGATTACGCGCACTACGCTCGCTATGTAGGTGAGCTGGACCGATGTCTTTGGAAAGCATTGGGGCCGAGCAACTTCCTCTCCTCAAACCATGGACGGTATTGCAGCTTTATGTTAACAAGCGAACAAAATCCACTGGAAAAGCAAATGAAACTGTATCAGGATTATGTTACTGAGGATGGTAGCCTAGTTGTAGTACTACAGTGTACTAACGGAAGGTTAGTGGACGCTTTGCAAAATAGGTATCTTTGGCAACTGGATAGAGCTCATGATATTTATAGGGATGGGCTCGGTACACCTGTTGGCGAAGAAAGCTCGCCATATCGTCTGGAATCTTGGAGCATGCCAAATCACACCGCCCCGACCTTTCTTATGCAAGAACTCCTTTTTACCGGTCTAGATCCAACGAGGTGGACAACCTCCGGCAAAGTCTTAAGGGAAAGCCAACGATCCACCAGCTTCAAAACCGTGTCGTTCAGCCCCGATCTCTCCTACCTACGGATTGGGTCAAAGGTTTTTTCGAAGGAAAGCAGTGGTGGCTATGTCACCATCGATGGCCTGGACCTGACCGCAGATAACATGTCAGCTTGCTTCGAGGAGATTACTAGTCGAGCAAGCTTTCTGGTTCTGGCGTCTAGAAGAAGGATGCCTAAACCCAGCTTAAATCGTGGCCGGATGACAGACCGAGATCCTAGTATCGAGAAACGACCTAATAGCCCTAACGCGCATCTTAGTACAAAGTTGACCGCTGAAGACTGTGAACATTGCTCACGTGACCCCTCGAGAAGCAAAAATGGTTCGGATACATCCCCTCCGAACACAGCAAAGGAAGCGTCCAGTGATGATAGCGACAGCGCCGACGCGAGCTCATCATCCTCGTCGGGTTCATTGGACTGTATTTCGGCCGAGGAGACTTGGAGCGAGGGATCTTCAGATATATCTCAGCTTGAGCAGGTGCAATGGAGGACTTTGGACTCATCTGAGGAAGAGACTTCCGCTACCAGCGAGTCTGAAAGTGAGACCGAGGTGGAGAGCGACATTGAAGACCCTTCGGAAGGACCCGTACATAGCTATGGCCAGCTTCTGGACGAATCTGAAAGCGATGGAGGTGACATTGACTTTGGATGTGGATCTGAAGATGACGCTTACCAAGCCGACTCAGACTGTTCTGAATCTAGCGACTACAGCAATATCAATGATGACTTTGGCTTCGACAGTGGAGATGAAGATACAATGCACAGACGGTTGTTTATTAAAGCATCGAGCCAGCGACACGTTAAATACCCTGAAGGATGTCTTATGATATACGACCTTAGTTCGAACCCTCCAAATTTGCTCTTCCGGTTTTCACAGACTCTACCTTTGATGCTCTTCGACTCGCCGCCGGCAATCCACCCTACAAAGCCGTTAGTCGTGTGGCCACTGTCCGGAGGAGACATACTCTTTGCAGACTTCGAAGCCAAGAACTACTTTACCAGAAGAGCTAGACCCTCCACACGTAGAAGTATCATCCCCCTTACCCAAGTATCTGCTAATAAACCGGTGCTGACGTCCCCAATTAGCTCGCCACGTCTTCTTAAAATGCAAATTCTCCTGCTGCGGACACTATCTGCATATTCTATCCCTCGAGGCACAAGAAACGCTCCTCTCCAAAGCCGGAAGAAAGAGACATGCCGAATCCTCTTTGGAGCTCTCGGCCTTCCTCTCCACCCACCGGCTTTCAACACGCAAAACCACCCGCAGCCCGCCGTCACTGATCCACCGCGCCAAAATCTCACTCGGAAGCACGCAGCGCCTCAACCCCGCCAGAATGCCCGTCGAGGTCACCTGGTCCCCTACATCCGTGTACCTTTCCAGCAGCAGCGAATCCAATTTCCTCTCCCTCTTTCGCGTACAGCTATTTGCATCACCAGCCGGGCAAGAACCCTCCATCGCAGCCAAAACCCCCGTCGTCTCCGTCCCCAAACAACCCATCCTCCTCCCCCAATCCGCCCGCTCCCGCAAAGTCCACTTCTTCCCCCCCTCCCGTCCCCACGACACCCACGCCCTCATCCTCATCGGCAGCTGGGCCGCGACGCCAGCCGAGGGCCACAACGCCTCTGCCCCCGAAGAATGGGACGCCGTCCAAGGCCATCCCGAACCAGTATCGCCTCCCATAGGCTTCTATGTCAGCGAAGAAGCGGATTTGGGCGGGTGGGTCGAGAGCAGTGCGCAAGTGGAGATGGGACCTGAGAACGACAGAGGGGCCTTGAAGGCCAAGATGGAGCGGTTCGCCCCGGTGGACGATTGCGATATCGAGCATTTTTTCTTCGCGCATCCGCCGAGATATTGATTTGGAGAAAAAAACTTTGCACTGTTGAAGATATGGGGGGAGGCCCTTGCGGCTCGTATGGCAAGGCCAAGAGAGAGGTCGCCTGCGCTGGTCCGGAGAGAGCGCCGAATTGTGCCCCCCACGCCCGCACAAAAAACAGCGCCCTCGAAAACGATGCTGAGCAAATTGAAAGTGTGTGTGTGTCACGGTGACTGATTGGGAAAGAAATGAGAGAGGCGCAAAAAGAAGGGAGGATCAATGACGAGCGATGGCGGAATCAAAGACAATTCTTTTGATATCGTGCGAGACACCGCTCGCCAGGAAATCCAGAGTCCTGTATTATCTACATTTAAAGTAAAAAGCGGGAAATCCAAAGAGTTACCACCACATTCACTCCACCCGCTGTTCGATATCCGTCGTCACCGCAATCCCGCCCCTCGGCACCTCCCTCAACTCCAAAATCTCCTTCAACCCCAACCCCCCGCCCTTCGCATGCGCCGTAACCCCCTCCCCCATCTCCTCCCCCACCATCATCTCAAACCCATCATGCTGGTGCGCTGCCCGCCCGAAAATACTCCTCGAGCTCGAGTTATGATGCGTGCGCTGCGAAGAGCCGCCGTAGTTGTTGGCGGCTTTGGGTATCGACGCGATGGTGGATTTTGAGCGGCGGCGAAGCAGTTTGTTGTAGATAGGCATCAGGGAGGGGAGGCAGGCGGCGACGATGCCGGCGGAGGCTTCGATGACGGTCCAGAGGCCGGGGTAGGTGTTTGACCCTGTGAGGGGCGGGGGGTTAGAATAGGGGGCTGTGGGATTGGGAGGGATGGGGGGGAGAGTACAGGTAATGTCTTTGGGGTTGATGGAGGTTAGGGTTGTTAAGCGGATGATGCTTGTTATGCAGACGCTGTGGGGCTTAGCATTTTTTTGAGCCTCCGCAAAGGATGGGCGGGACGTACAATGTGCCGAGTAGAAACACGACCGTTAGTCCGATTTTCTTTGTCCGCGAAGTGTTCAGATGCCAGACTAAGGGGATGGGAATGATTAAAATGACCACGTCGGTCAACAGATTGAGCGCTGCGAGCGCAATGTAGAAATTGTTGTTTTCGATGCAGTGACCCTCCCCGGCTCGATGCCAGTAGTGATTTATAGGTAAGCACTGGACGATGGCGGTGATCTGGATTGAGATGTACCATGCGACGACAAAAGCCCCGACGGTGTAGACGGCGATGTTCATGCTTCGGACTGGGAAGAGCCGGTGGTAGAAGAGGAGGATCGATATTTTGATAGCTGGTAATGTGGTGTTCCAGAATAGCTGCAGGACATACAGTACCTATGATGCCATATGATCAGCATCAAGATAGGGTATGGATGAAGTGGAGGCTGGGCGTAGCAGAAACGAAGAAGCTGTCAAAAGGTACAGGTCTACAATGTAAATTCTGAGGGACGACTGACAATCAGGTACTTCACCGCCGACTCTTCGCCAACCTCTGACTTATGCCGCCCAAGCCCATAGCTAACTCCCTGAGACACAGGTCAGAAGTTTATCTGAGAATTCCAAGTTGACGAAGCTTACCACATACTGGCAGACACAACCACCATAGTTCAGAAACTGGAGAGACTTGTTACTACTGATAGTACATTGAGCTTTCGAGCCTGTTCCCGCACCAACGCAGCTAACATCACATAATCATCTGCAAAAATCCTCTGACCTGCTATCCGTCTGGCGATGAAGCGAAGAGCAACAGCGAGCGACGTTAAAAATACTAATAGAGAAGTGATTGCAATCGTTCCGACCTGGCGCGCATTCAGGATCTGAGCGCCAACCATGGCGAGCTATTGGCATGCGAAGGACTTTGGATGAAAAGCCAGCATCTCCTCAAAGCAGCGTCCTTGAAATGTCTTTTCACACGATCGTTGATATTTGCAAGACCAGTTAGGTAGAGAACAGAAGCAATGAAAGAACAACCGGGTAGTTCTTCACTCTCGATAAGCAAATATGAGGAAACAGCGTCACACCCATAACAATTGTCGAATGTCGCAAAAACAGACGACAGTTCAAGGTAGGTAGGTAGGGGACCCCTTGTACAGCACTGTAGCCACCTCCACCATCAACGAAGACCTGGGCCAATTGGTCAACTGAACAGAGTCCCCCAAAGATATTCCATCCTAACCTAGGTACCTTAGGGGCTGATGCTCTTGTGCGGTTCGGGCAATTCTTCCAGCATCGCGAACTGATATGCTTGAAGGAGGTCTCGCGGAGTCTGGACCGACTCGATCCATTTGCGGCAGGAATCAGCAGAGATTGTGGATTGTGCCACCAATCACAAGCGCTGGTGTGATGGAGAAGTCCCCTGTGGCCATTCGAGTCGACGATAAGAGCGGTGTTTGTTTGGCCGATCTTGACTGTTGTACGGAATATTCGCTCATTGATCGGCAATATGAACATCGGAATTGTTCGTCTGCGGGACGGAAGGGCCACGGTCCGCTCGTCAAGCTGGCCAATCAAACATCCGCCACAACCCCCAAAGACGCCCGCTAGTAATGTCACTACTGTACTGTACTGTAATCTTACGTTGCGTTGCTGCATTGCGTTGCGTTGCGTTGGACACAGCACTCAATGCGTGGTGATGCGCAGCACACCGATCAACTACCCGAACAAGGGTGCCTCACACACGTACGGAGGTGATCGGAACGGCTCGAATACCCTGCCTCCTTGTTCGCAAATACTGTACTATGTACAAGAGTACTTGGTATCACCTGCGTGGGGTAGGACCCGAGCATTTGGCCCCTCCCACCAGCAACGCTACTGCGGGCGCAATGTCGTTGCTTCTCCCTCGTTCCTGGATGTTAGGGGAAGGAAATATACTCCGCCGGCAGCCCTGGATGGTGCGGTACTGCAATGTCCAATTCTCATCCGGCTTTTCTTGTCGACCTCAACCTAGATGTGACTTCCAGCATACATCTTTCAGTGCGAAGTATTCAACGTCGTTGCGAACATGTCGTACTCCCCGAAGGAATCCCAATCCAACATAACCGAGGTCAAGACGAGGGCCGGGATCACTCTCGTTCCCAGTCCGACCAACGACCCTCAAGATCCTTTGGTATCCTTATCCTCATCTAGGCAGATTGATCAATTTGCTTTCCAGCACCAATGCTGACTTCTATGACCTCGCCAGAATTGGCCTCAACGGAGAAAGTACCTGACGTTGGCCATATTATGTCTGGCCGCGTTCGCTGGTACAGCAAGCTCCCTGGCGAACCAGCTTGCTTTTGAGGTTCAGGCCAAATCGTACTCCAAGACTCCGTTGGAGATGTCTTACTCGGTATGCGCCTCATTGTCCTGGCAAATATGTTTGGAAAGTGCAAGCTGCTGACATTGCGCCCAGGTCTCAGCCGCAGTCGCGGGCGTAGCATTTGGCCCGGTCTTCTTTGTGCCACTCGCGCAATGGATAGGCCGCTGTGCAACTATTTGGTGGAGTCTCGTCGGCGCCATCGTCTGCAATATCTGGGCGGCAAGTATGACGGGAAGAGATCAATACACCGCCTTTGTTTTATCTCGACTTTTCGCTGGCATGTTCGGCTCCGTTCCGTCAGTCCTTGGCTCAGGAACCATCATCGACATCTTCTTCCTTCATGAGAGAGGCAAGGCCTTTGTGATCTTCTCGTTGTCTTTTCTGCTCGGAACTGTCGCTGGTCCGACATTTTGCGGTTTTATTGTGGAGCATGTTGAATGGCCGGTTGAGTTTTGGTGGACGGTCGGACTCCAGGGCTCGGTCCTAATCCTCGCTCTTTTCTTCCTGGAGGAGACTGGTTTCACCCGTGATCAGCGACGAATATACCCCTTAAAACCGCAATCCTTTATTGCCAACAGGATGGTTACGTTCTTCTGCGGGACCAAGGTGGTCCCGCCTATCAGCGGTTCTGAGCTTGTATATTCTTCTCTTTCCCTAGCCCCAATGCTCAAGTTGCTAATAGGTGGGAACAGGTTCGCTTTGCATACGCTCCCTTTTTGATTGGCTTTTCACCCGTGACACTTCTTGTTGGCACCTTCCAGCTCATCTCGTTTGGTTGGTTTGTGAGTAAATTTCTGAATTGATGTCCCTATAATGAACGGGAAACGCGCTTTGAGACCAACCCCCCCCTCAATTTCCCAAAGTAAAGAGAGATGCTAATTCCAAACTCTGCTAGGTTATGATCAACACACTCCTAACTATTTTCCTCCAAGAGCCCGTCAAAAAAGGTGGCTATGGCTTTACGCCTCAGCAGAACGCAGCGTTCACCTTCTGTCTCTGGTTTGCGATCATTGCCGCCCAGATCTATGGACACTACCTCAACGATAGGATCCCTCTCTGGTTAACGAGGAGGCATGGTGGGATCTGGAAGCCCGAATATAGATTGTATACGCTGTGGCTGCCTGAATTAGTATTGCTTCCTGTAGGATTGGGTATCTTCGGTGCGGCACTGGAGTACCATCTACACTACATGGTTCTCGCCGTTGGTGCTTTCCTCATTGCCTTTGCGGCTATACTTTCTGTTCCCGTGGCAGTCAATTACGTTGCTGAATGCTTTAAAGAATACGCTGCTGAGACAGGTACGATCATGAACTTGTATCGGTTACTTTTCGGGCTCATTGTTCCGTTCTTCATCACACCTTGGGAGCGCGCAGTCAGTATCGGATGGGTGTTTGGCACGGCTGCCTTTTTCAGTATTGGCTCTTTTGGCCTTTTGGTCGTGCTCATGTGGAAAGGTCATGACATTCGGCAATTGAGTTTTAAGAGTGTCGCGAGTACAGAGGAGGGGGCCCGAGTAACACAGACAGAAAGCCTAGATATGTAGACGGTATTGCATAGACTGCCGGAAGGTTGGTGCTCTACGTTGCGATTCACTTAAATACCTAAGGATACTACTTCCTAGGGTTGAGTATAATACACCTTTTGCGCCAATCTACATCTCGTCTCTCGCATATTAGCCGTCGGGTTAAAAGAGTAGCGGTGCCGACCTGTACTAAGATACCTTTCTCAACGACATGTCTTATCTAATACACCCCATTTGCTCCACGCTCTCCAGCGGAGTGTTCTGGCTCACGAACGCCGCTAGCTAAACCATTTATTCATCAGGCATATACTCAGCCACTTTGTTGGGTTTGCTAAAACTTTCTTCTTCGCCACCCGTGGAATGGGGTCCAGAGCTGACGATCTTCCTTTCGGAGCAGATTATAATGCTTGCAATGAGCTTCACTGACTTAGTCCTAGTGGATGACTTGATTCGTCAGCTGTCCAAAGAAGAAGATGAAGTCCCTCTCGTGGCTTACCCGGCATCAGAACGAGGCGTAACTGACTATGAGCACTTCACAGCCAAGTCAATTGACAACTTCATCACGAATGCAGCCGCGAGACTGACGGACCAGGGCCTCGACAGCATATCCGCCGAGGACTGTGGCGAAGATGATTCTCCTATCATTGGCTTGCTTGGCCCCTCGAACTTTGACTATGTGATTACGATGCTTGCCTTGAGCCGGCTGGGCTATGCGGTTCTGATACTGTCTCCTCGGCTGGCGATAGCAGCCTACGAGTCGCTTCTTGAGGAGACGGAGTGCAACCTCCTGGTGTATGCTAGCCAGATGGACTCGGTTGTTGATGAGATTGGAAAGCGTCGCCCTTTGAATTCACTTCACGTTGTTCCGCGTTGTGAATATGAGAGAAATCCTACCTCTTCTTCTATGTGTCCCACTCGACCTGTGGATGTGTCATTAGGTAAAAAGACGGCATACATCATGCACTCTTCAGGCTCAACAGGGCTTCCGAAATGCAATTACGTGTCTCATGCTTCCTGCCTAAGCAACTTCGCCAACGGGCATCCAATGAAGGCTCTACTAACGGTGCCATTATATCACATGTATGGCCATGCATCACTATTTAGGGCCTTTTACCAAAGGAAGACGTGCTATATGTACAACGCTTCATTACCATTGACATCTTCCAACCTGACTGCAGCCATAGAAGCGGTTCGTCCAGGGGTCTTTCTCTGTGTACCCTACGGCTTGAAGCTCATTGCGGAAAACCAAAAAGGCATAGACGCACTCAAGACATGTAAAGTGGTTGCGTTCGCCGGTAGTGGCTGCCCTGACGAACTGGGAGATTTCTTGACAAATGAGGGTATCAAATTAGTGGGTGGCTTTGGGACGTACGTCTTGTCGACTGTTGATCCCTTATCCATGTTGATACCGTAAGACAGGACAGAGTCGGGCCTTGTTATGAGTTCCAATCGACCGGATGGCGATACTGCTTGGAATTACCTACGTGCGATATCCCCAGCTAAGCCATATGTCTGGATGAAACCTATAGAGAACGGAAGCTACGAGCTAGTGGTGCTCGATGGCCTCAAATCGAAAATCGCTTCGAATTCTGATGAGCCCCCAGATTCATACCATACAAGGGACATCTTCGTGCCTCATGTTAATATACCCGACGCATGGAAATATCTTGGTCGTCTGGATGACCGTATCACCCTGGTCAACGGAGAGAAGGTTCTTCCTCTACCCATCGAAGGCAGAATCAGGCAACAAGCCTTGGTTCGCGAAGCCGTCGTGTTCGGCGTTTCCAGGTCGATGCCTGGCCTTCTCGTCTTTCGTAGCGATGCGGGAGCAGATATGTCGGATGACGAACTCATCCAGAAAATATGGCCAGCTGTAGAAGATGCCAACAGCAAAGCTGAGTCCTTCTCACAGATTTCTAGGGAGACAATTATCCCTATGTCTGCGACTGTAGATTATCCTCGGACTGATAAAGGGACCATTATCCGTGAGCAGGTATACCGAATTTTCGATGCAGAGATCTCAGAAATGTACAAGAATCAAGAAACCACGACAGGAGGTACTCTGAAGTTTGACGTCGACGGCATGGAAGCGTGGCTTCTTCAGATCTTCAGAAAGCCATTGAAAATACAGATAGCAAATGCTCAAGTCGACTTCTTCGCTGTCGGCTTCGACAGCCTCCAAGCTACGCGCTTACTGCATATTATCAGAAAAGAGCTTTACCTGAATGGAAAAAACGATGAGATCAGTACAAGCGCCTTGTACCAGACACAAACTATAGAAGGCATGGCGAATTTTCTACACGGCCTCCAAACAGGAATTCCTCCAGCGGACCACGAAGCTACAGACACTTCCGGAATGGCTGCCATGATTGAAAAGTACTCTTCATTTTCACCGCACACACCCTCCTGCATACTTATCAAAACCCGCGAAGCCATCATCCTGACCGGCGTGACCGGCTCCCTCGGTGCCTGGGTTCTTTCCAAAATCCTCTCCCTCCCCTCGCCTCCCCAAATCTACTGTCTCGTCCGCGCCGAGTCCGCCCAACACGCCCGCGACCGCATCATGGACTCCCTCCAGACTCGTCAAATCAGCCACACTCCGGACCAGTTGAACCACATCATCGCGCTCCCCAGCGATCTCAGCTTGCCCTCCCTGGGTCTTGCCAGTAACGTCCTCGAACAGCTGAGAGGCAGCACGACGCACATCATACACATGGCATGGCCCGTCAACTTCACGTTCCCGCTGTCGGCATTCAAGAAGCACGTCGCCGGCACGCACAATCTGATCGAGCTTGCGCTCTCCGTGCGCCGCCCAAAGCCTGCGATGTTCGTCTTCTGCTCTTCCGTCTCGGTAGCTGGCACGTGTGCGGTGGTCCCAGAAGACTACATCCAAGACCTCGGGGCCGCGCAGCCCATGGGTTACGCCCGTTCCAAACTCGTCGCCGAGCGCGTGGTGCAAAACGCGGCCGAGCAGGCAGGTGCCAGGGCGGCTGTTGCACGCATCGGGCAAATCGTGGGTGATACAATCAACGGGGTATGGAACGATACCGAAGCTATCCCGTTAATGATTCGGTCTGCGCTGTCGACTAACGCGTTACCGGCGCTTGCAGAAAAGTGTGTCTGGCTCCCAGTGGATACTGTTGCGGCGAACGTTATGAAACTTGCACAGCTGCAAGGAGGGAACGATGTATATGATGCGCAGATGGATCAGGACGACAGGAGCGGGGTATACAACCTTTCCAACCCGCGGAGCTTCTTCTGGACCCCGAACCTGCTTCCTTTGCTCCGCAAGGCGGGACTTCAATTCGACACTGTTCCGACGCCGGAATGGCTGGAGCGGCTAAGGCGGAGCGAGCAAGATACGGCCAAGAATCCAGCGGTTAAGCTTTTGGGATTTTGGAGCGAGAAATATGGAGGAAGTGATGGTGAGAAGGGTGGGACAGGTGAGGAAAGCGGGGTTGATACGACGAAAACGAGAAAAGAAGGTCGGTTGTTGAGTGACGTTCCTGATTTGGTTGGTGGAGGGTATGTAGAGAAGTTCTTACGAAATTGGTTGGAAAAATGGGGAGAGGTACAGCAAGGGGAGGGAAGGTGATAAAGTTTGCGTATGTAAGGAGAGGTTCTACTGTTGGATGATTTGAATCTGGATTTGGAATAAAAAACCTTTCTTCTTTGAATAGCGCATTGATTATCATACTGACATTGAACTTAAAAGTTCTGACACTCCCTGGCTATCTCTTTGCACCGGCAAGTTTGCGTACTACGCAGGCGAAACAGCGAAAATTGCTATGTGGAGTGATGGAGGCGAGATCGAGGAGAATAATCGAAACCTAGGTAGGGTTAGGGATGCGGTGTTGGCATGTGAAATCTGTGACGTCAACCGCGAAGCTACGAGCACCTCACCACAATTCTCAACATCGCGTCTGAACTCTCGCGTCCCATCAATCAGCACTTCAATTCCCCCTCAACTCCCCGTTCCTTCCCCCTTCCCCGCCCCACAACACTCTCCCCCAAATCCGCAATGGAAGACCCAGGTCCCCCCCCTTCCTCCTCCACCATCCTCAACCCCATAACTAACCCCCCCAACAAGTCGCCGAAATCCCCCACATCATCCACGCCCTCACGCAATCCCCGCCCAGCACCCAACGCGCCACGATCGAGAAATACTTCGCCCCCAACGCCTCCTTCACGCACCCCTTCTGCCGCACCGGTAGCTTCGAGGGCAGCAGATGGCTGATCTGGTGCATATACCGCTGGTACAAGATCTTGAGTCCGAGGATCGAGTTGGAGGTTGATAGTGTGGGTGCGTGTGTGTGTGTGTGTGTGCTGTAGAGCCCCGGGGGAAGGGGTTTTGTTTTTGGTGGGGGGATTATATATTCCGTACTGACCCCTGTGTGGCGTGAACCAGCGTACGACGAGAAAAACCTGAAACTCTACGTCACGATGCACCAGCTCTTCGCGCTCTTCGTGCTGCCCTCGCTGCTGCACGCGCGGGTGTCGCTGACCACGGTGCTGCAACTCACGCCCGCGCGGCCGTTTGCTGCGCTCAAATCGCAGTCGCCAACAACGTACTTGATCCAGTCGCAGAACGATTTGTATCAGGTCAGCGAGTTTGTGAAGTTTGCGAGCGTGTTTGGGCTGCTGAGGGTGCTGGTGCTGGCGTGGCAGTTTGTGGCGACGGGGTTGTGTGTGTTGGGGGCCGGGGTGG
>JAABVA010001037.1_pt1 | contig 30902 bp, 40 predicted proteins | sample 5560331 | NCBI WGS metagenome assembly JAABVA01 (sample SAMN12812661, study PRJNA571458) | rock metagenome | isolation source: Antarctica rocks | place: Antarctica: Victoria Land, Mt New Zealand sud | collected 2016-01-07 | reverse complement strand
TGGGAGGACAACCCGTGTTTGATCATGGTCAAACCGCTCTGAGCGACGCTTATCGTCGATCCTGCATTCAGCGGCGAGACGTCAAGCTCGACAGGCGCCGGCTCACAAGCCGCGCTCTATCGCGGATGCTCAATCGTGGTGACCACGGCATCAGCCCGGCAACAGTGTCAGGCTGCCGCAGCACACGCATTCGCAGGCGGCGGCCGGAGCCGTCGCGCTGGTCCCGGTCCGCGAGCATTTTCCGGTCTCAGGGACGGGTGAGCAGAGCCGCTAGTCCTGTCGCGGTCGGCTCTCCCCGTCGTCGATCGGGCCAATGGAGGAAGGCGACGAGGGCGTCGGGTCGCCACCTGTAGACGGAGCGGCCGCGCCCTCGGCGGCGGTCGTGCCAGCTGGCGCCAGGTGCAGCAGCAACGTGTTGATCACGAGGAGGACGAGGAACCCAGCGGCGAGCCGCGGGTGGCCGGTGGCGCGCAGGGCCAGGGCCGCTGCGCCGAAGAAGACCACGGTCACCACGGGAGTCAGTACCGGGGAGGAGAACGGGGCGCGGTGGGAGGCGAACAGGCCCCACACGAGCGCAGCGGTCAGGACGGCCCCCACGGCCAAGGCCACGCTGGCCGAGGTACTGGCGCCGGCATGAAAGGCCCACACGCCGAAGGCGGCCACGGCGCACAGTTCCAGCCCGAAGGCCAGCGCCAGGCTCGGCCACAGGTAGACCGGGGTGTTCACCGGTGCTCCGCCGCGGTCTTGATCGCGCCCAGCCACCCGGTCAGATCTTTGTCGAGCCTGGCGCTGCTGTAGAACAGCGTGAGCAGCGGTCCTGTCATCGACTCCGCGCTTTCCAGCCAGGTTCCGCCGCCGGGGGTTGCGTGCAGCAGGTGACGGTGCACCGCCGGGCGCCGAACGACACCCCCGTCCAGGTCAGCTCGTGGTCGATGTTCACGACGGCGAACCGGGATGTGATGCGAGCGCGTCCGCTGACCCACGTGAACGGGGCATCGACGGCGACACCTGCGGGTAGTTGGACGTCGGAGATCGCCGGGTCGACGGCCGGCCAGTTGGCAACTGCGCTGAGCGTCTCCCACACCCGCCGCGGCGGAGCGTCGACGTACACCGAGCCGGTGGCAGCGATCGGCGCCTGTTGGTCGGTGCGGCCGTGCTTGGCATATTCCTCGTGCAGGGCCGTGAGCGCGGGTCCTCGGTACAGCAGACGTGACGACATGGAACCAACCTTTCGTGAACGCTGTTCTCGACTCGGGTCACTGTGCCCTCCCCGTCCGCCCCTGTCAAGAACACCGTTCGCGAGTCGGTCTACTGTTCTTCGTCGTGGCATACTCGCTCACATGGGTGCTCCTCAAACGGCGCGTGCACAGGCCCGCGTTTTGCTGACTCGCGAGATCCTTGGCGCGGCTCGTCGCCAGTTGGTCACCGACGGGGCCGACCGGCTGTCGCTCCGCGCTGTGGCCCGAGAACTGGAGATGGCGCCGTCCGGGCTCTACCGGTACTTCGCGAGCCGCGACGAGCTCTTGACCGCCCTCATCATCGGGGCCTACGACGCGCTGGGCGATCAAGCCGAACGTGCCCTCACCGAATCCCATGACGGCGATCACCGCGACCGGTGGCGCACCATCTGCAAATCTGTGCGCGCCTGGGCCATGGCGCACCCTCACGAGTACGCCCTGGTCTACGGGTCTCCCGTTCCGGACTACCGCGCGCCAGCCGACACCATCGTCCCGGCCACCCGCGTCTACATGCTCCTGCTGGACGTCGTCGGCGACAGCGCCCACGCTGGACAGCTGACCCAACCGCCCACCGGAGCGCCACTGCCGACAACCCTGACCGAGGACGCCACGACCCTGCTGTCCACCTTGAACGTTCCCGACCTCACTCCTGCCGTCCTGCTCCGAGCCGTCACCGCCTGGACCCAAGTCCTGGGCGCCATCAGCCAAGAACTGTTCGGTCACCTGGAAGGCGCCTTCCGTGACAACGCCGAGTTCTTCAACCACACCGTCGAACTCATGGCTGACCTCGTCGGACTCACACCCCAACGGTGACCAAGGTCGGGAACGTCGGCAGCTGACGTGGTCCCGACCGGATCGGCTGACGGAACGCCCTTTGCGGTGGGAGCGCCCCTCGGGCATGCTGGCGCGTCGATGCCGTCTGCAGGACGCAAACGGTTCGTTCCGCCGGAAAAGGAGACGTGGGCGTGGTTCACATACAGGTCGATCAATCCAATGCTGCCCAGCTCGCGACTTGGGATGGGCAGGACGGTTCGTATTGGGCGGCCAGGGCTGACCGGTTCGACGAGGGAGTAGCCGCCTACCTGGGGCCCTTCTTTATGGCGGCGGCAATCGAACCTGAAGACAACGTGCTCGATATTGGTTGCGGCAGTGGGCAGATGACGCGAGAAGCTGGGTGGCGTGCATCAATCGGGTCGGCCTTGGGAGTGGATCTGTCGGCTCGTCAGATCGAGGTTGCCGAACAGCTGGCGGCGGCCCAGAGCCAGCCGAACGTGCGCTTCCTGCAGGCCGACGCCCAAATCTTTCCTCTCCCCCGGCAGAGCTTCGACGTTGCGATCAGTCGCCACGGGGCGATGTTCTTCGGCGATCCGTTGGCTGCGTTCAGGAACATCCATCGCGCCCTTCGGTCCGGCGGCCGACTTGTCCTGCTGACCTGGCAGCCGACGCAGTCCAATCCCTGGATGAGCGAATTCCGTGACGCGTTCACTCCTGCAGGAGCGGATCAGCAACAGAGACCGGGAACCGCAGCCCGCCCAGGCTCACTGACCTACCCGGATCAGATACGGGACCTACTCACCTCGAGCGGGTTCAAAGATGTTCGAGTAGAAGGCCTTCGCCAACCGATGTTCTTCGGACATGATGTCGACGATGCCGGCGAGTTCATCAAAGGCCAGTTCGCCTGGATGTTGGACAGTCTGGACGAGCAGTCCAGAATCCAGGCGATCGACACTCTGCGGGCCGGCCTGGCAGGCCATCTCACCGACGACGGCATCTGCTACGACTCGTGCACCTGGCTGATCGAAGCGACGGCCGCTTCGTAGACCCATTCCCTCGCGCCTCGTGTGCCAGCCCGAGCTGGAGAGTGACTCACCGTAGAGATGGAGCACCTTGAACATGGCGACGCCGGGACTGGCTGCGATACCGGGATTCTCGAAGTTCTGGTGGGCGTCGTCGGTGTCGGAGTTCGGCACCTATCTGACGTCCGTGGCGATGGCTGTCCTGATCAAATACAACCTGCACGGCTCGACGACTGATCTCGGCTGGGTCAATTCGGCCCGATGGCTCCCTTACGCGCTATTCGGGTTGCTTGTCGGCGTCATCATCGACCGTGCTCGTCGACGGCCGATCCAGATAGCCGCCGATCTGGTGCGGAGCGTGCTTCTGATCGTGGTGGCAGTGCTGGCGATGACCAACCGGCTGCCGATCCTCGTTCTGGTCGTGTTCATGGCGGTTTTCGGGTTGTCCGCGTTGGTCGGTGACGCGGCGTCCCAGGCCTTCTTGCCACGCATCGTCCCGGCACCGATGCTGACCCGGGCGCACGCCCGGATCGATCAGAGTTCGGCGGTGGCACAGACCGCCGGACCTGGAATTGCCGGTGTCGTCATCGCGGTGATCGGCGCCCCCTGGGCGTTCGTCGCCGACGCCGTTTCTTACCTTTTCTCCGGCTTGATGTTGATTCGGATCAGGGTGAGGGAACCGGCACCTGACGGGAGCCGCCGCCGAGCAGTTCGGGTCGAGGTGTCGGAGGGTCTGCGGTGGGTCTACCGCCACGCCACGCTGGGTCCACTGGCGGTGATCACCCACCTCTGGTTCGTCTTCGCCGGTATCGCCGGTGTCGTCCTGCCGTTCTTCCTGCTGGACACGGTGAAATTCAGTTCGAACGCGCTGAACACGTTGGCCCTGGGCGCAGCTGGGTCGATCGCCGGAATCGGGGCGCTCATCGGCAGTTCCGCCGCTCCCCGATTAGGTGTTCGATTCGGCACCGGCCACGTCGTGGTGGGCTGTCATGCAATGCTGCCCGTCGCCTATGCACTGCTCGCGGAGAAGATAAGGCAGGCACGGCTTCCGATCACCCGCCGCGCGAGATCCCAGGGGATTGTGATGGGAACATGCCTTGGGCCTGCGGCACAGCTGAGTGGATCGAGCCTGCGGAGCGTCGTCCCTTTGCATGGTTGTCGCCGATCCGGAAAACGGTCCATCGCGGAGGTCCGTCGTCACCGAGTTGGGTGAGGGCCCACTCCGGTCACAATGCCTGGAGATTCGCTGTAGGGCAGGCTGATCTTCGATCGGCTGGTGGGGCGCCCGGCCGTGTGACGTCGCTCGCGGCATCATTGCATCATGAAGCTCAGCCGTCGCTCCCCGGTGTCCGCATACTTTCGTAGACGACAAATTCTGTGCGTGGTCTGCGGCAGCGGTTGGTTCTACCACCGGGAGGTCCTGCTCAGCACGTCCGGAATGCAGTTCCTGAATATGGGCTGGGCGAACGAATCTGCCCTGGGCCTGACCTGCACTGAATGCGGCAACGTGCTGCAGTTCGTCGGTGACCAGCTGGAATTGTTCAAGTCCGAGGCGTAGGAACACCTGCGGGATCAGTCGCCCTGGCACGACACCAAAGGCCGGATCGTGTAGCGGTTCACTTCTTCCCACCCATGGGTATGTCCATTCGCCCGCTCGGGCGTGCCGTGTTGCTCCGTCGACCCCGGCAAACAATTAGGTGGAAGCCTGCCCTTTTAATTGGTCCACAGCCGAGACGCTCCGGCTCGGGAGTCCGCGCCTATGATCGTCAAGTGCCGAACGCGGAAGCATTTACGTCCCTGTCCGTTCGCGGCGAGGCGCAGCGCACGGTCACGCCCGACGCGGCCTGTGTGTTGTCGACCTTGAGTGCCACATCTGATTCCAAGAGCGCGGCCATGTCGGACGTACAGGCCACTCTGCCGGCCATCCTGGCGGACTTGGCGCGGTTGGGCGGCCAGGCTTTGACAGCGGAGACCATGGGAGCGCCGCTGACTTGGTCGACACAGTCGATGCGGACGCATGAGGAACATGCGCATGACAAGTCAAGGGCGAGCACGGGCCAACGGGACGCCACCAGTGCTCGGTGACCCTACTGGTCACCGTCCGCGACTTCTCTCTGCTCGCAGGCATCGCGGGAGCGGTGACCAGTCACGATGCGATAGAGGTTCATTCGGTGTCCTGGTCGGTCGATCAGGACAACGACGAATGGGCGCTGGTTCGCGCGGACGCGATCCGCGCAGCGCTGATCAAGGGACAGGACTACGCAGCAGCACTTGGCGGAACGGTGGTCCGGGTCGATCATGTCGCAGATGCGGGTCTGCTCGGCGGCGACAGCTCCGGCCGGATCCGAATGTCGAACTCCGGATGCGGGTTTGCCGCCTCGGCCGGCGGGAACGGTGTGGATGACCTATCCCTGGACCCGCCTCCCCAGGTCCTGAGCGCGACGATCGAAGCGCGGTTGACTGCCGTGGTGAGCGCGCTGCCTGCTCGGTGGCTCGGTCCCTGAAATCAACCAATGTTGCATTGATCTGCAGATGTCTGCTTCCGTGTGCCGAGAATGGTCGGAGCGCTGATGCGCTTGATGCCGGAGTTTCTCGACGCCGCGTCCGGTGGTCCAGCACGATGGGCCAATCGGTTCCCTGGAAAGCCCTTTTTGCTGGAATACTTGGATTGCAGTGGCGCAAATCTTTTGAATTATCCGGCGCAGATTGCAACCACACGTTCGAAGCGATCCGTTCGCTGCTGCCGTGGCATTGAATGGACCGCTGCTTCGGACCTGGTTATGGTCAACAGGTGGCTGATTGGACCGGTGCAGGGCGGTCAACCGTCGAGTTGTATCAGGAGATGGCCGATGTCGAACTGCGTGGAGTGTCGCCGTCGTATGAGGCGCTGTGTCGGGCGGTGGCGGCCAGCGAGCAGGTGTGTGCGCTGATCGACGGGCTTCCAACGGGTAAGCGGCAGCCGAATCTGCTGCTGGGGTCAGTGCGGTATCTCGGTGGCCCGGTCGACGAGCCGGCAGCGTTCCTGGACTTCGTGACATCCCAGTGGGACGTCCTGGAGCCGACGATCCTGACGCATCGAACCCAAACCAACGAACCCGGCCGTTGCGCCACGCTGCTACCGCTGCTGGCGAGCCTTCCCCAGCCGCTAGCCCTGCTCGAAGTGGGAGCCAGCGCCGGATTGTGCCTGTACCCCGACCGATACAGCTACCGCTACGCCACCATCGCAGGCGAGCACCGCCTCGGCGACAGCGGCGTCGTCCTGTCCTGCACGGTGACAGGCGCGGCGCCGCTTCCCGACCATCTACCCGAAGTGGTGTGGCGCGCCGGTCTGGATCTCAACCCGCTGAACGCGGCCGAGGCCCAGGACCGCGCATGGCTGGCCTCCCTGATATGGCCCGAACACCTCGACGTGCCCAACGACTCGGCGACGCGATGGACATCGCCTGCGCCGACCCGCCGCACCTACGAACCGGTGACGCAGTGCGTGATCTATCGGCGCTGGTCGCCGAAGCGCCGCCCGACGTCACGCTGGTCGCCTTCCACTCGGCGGTACTTGCCTACCTGAGCCCGACACAACGCGCCGAATTCACCGCCGTGATGCGGGACCTGCAGGCTGTCAGGCAAGTCCACTGGATTTCCAACGAGGGCCCCGGCGTCGTAGCCGGCGCCGACCTCGAACCACGACCGTCCGGCCGATTCGTTCTCGCCCACAACCAGCAACCGATCGCCGTCACCGGACCGCACGGCCAAAGCCTCGACTGGATCACTCCCGCGTAGGCCGGCGTTCGGCCATGGGTCGCCGGCTCGGCGCAGCCGCGCGACCGGACGAACGGCTCATTCGCAGCTGACACCGCTACCGCAATGCTCGGAAGATCCCGGCAAACCCCATACCCAGACACTCAGGTCGTTCCCACCGACGACGAGACACCCTCCATCCACCATGGCACATTCGGGCATTACTGCCGCTGATCCGGCGGCCGGTTAGCATCAGGGCGGTGAGTAGCCGATCGTTCGCCCATGCGTCCCCGGCGCGAAAGGCCATGGCCCTGATCGTTGCGGTCGGCCTTGCTCTGGGTGGCTGCTCGACAGGGGCTGATGCCACCGTCAACGGCGGAACATTCCAATTCACCTCGCCTGGCGGCAAGACCGAGTTCTCCTACCCGGCGGCAGAGCGCGGTGCCGTCGGCGAATTGTCCGGGCCTCAGGTCGGCGACAGCACAGCAGTCGCGCTGTCGTCGTTTCGGGGGAAGGTGGTGGTGCTCAACGCCTGGGGAGCCTGGTGCCCCGAGTGCCGCGCCGAGACCGACTCGCTGATCGTTGCCGCGCAACTTCTGCAGCCCCTCGGCGCGCGGTTCCTCGGTCTCGATGTGCGGGACCCCCACGGCGATGGAGCCGCCTATCAGAATCAGCAGAAGATCCCATACCCGTCGATAGAGGATCCGTCCATGCGAACGCTGTTGTCGTTGCGCGGGTTCCCCACCGGATCCATCCCGGCAACGATCGCCCTGGACCAGCATCATCGGGTTGCCCACATCTGGCTGGGCCCGGTCAGCGACAGCCAACTCGTACCCGTGGTGAAAGAACTCCTCGCCGAATCCTGAAGCGCTTGAACGACAGCTACCGCGATGATGTTGACGCCGGCAGGTCACCACGGTTCGGCCAGTGAGGACGCGTCGTTGGACACGGGAACCGGCACGCCACCAGCTCATCGTGTCCAGCCCCGAGGGTAGGAAATGGGCTGGCCCACCAGGGGTGCAGGCTGCCGTGATCGTGGGTCAAGCCCAGGGGATGCGCTGCCCACCCAGGGCTAGCAAGCTGCCGTTGAGGTGGCGGGTGGGGTCGGTCACGATGATGCCGCAGGTCAGATTGGTGTTCGGCGGGAGCTGCGACTTTTCGGTGAGCGCGCCGGAGTCGTCGGTGGCCTGCATCTGGGAAGTGAGCGGGCCAACGGCGGTGATGTCGGGTATCCGGGTGAGTTGCTGAACAAGTTGACGGCAGCTGCGCTGCAGCTCAGCGCGACTGGTCGGGTGCGAATCGGTGTTCCCGAAGGCGAACGTTTCGCTCAGATGCACGGTGTCGCAGTCGCCGGGGGCGCCGTTTTGAGGGTTGAGGTCGTCGCCGGCGTTGCACGATCCCAGTCGGTTTCGTTGCTTCCCGGTCGTCAGGGCATTGCGCAGCGAACCGTCGTACCGTTCATCCGCCTCCACTTCCGCGGCGGTGCCGCCTGCAGGTAGCAGGTAGACAAAGCAGGCCAGCCAGTGCTGCCCGGCAGCCCTCTGCCTCTTCGAGGGGGCCGAAGCAGAAGAACTGAACCTGAGCTGGGGATACCAGTCCTTCAGCGTGGGCTCAGGCCGGATGCCCGTCGCTGCCATGCCCGCATACCTGCCTGCTGCTGGATAGCAGGTGTCCAAGTTCGCGTCCACGACAGTGGAAGAGTTGCTGTTGTCATCATTGGTGACGGTCACCACCGGCTTGGATGGGTTCGGAATCACCGCGACGACCTCGCCATACCTCCTGCCCCCGCACGGGCTCATCCCCAACGAGGGGTAGGCGTAGGTGCCGACGGTGACACCCGGGGTGCCTGGTTGGGCTTCGAGGAGGTTCCACCCAGGGTCAACCGGGTCTGTGACACAGTCACCCACCGCCGGCGGCCCCGCTACTGGAGCTGCCTCCGGCGTCCCAGGAACGTTCCGAACACCCATGTTCGGGGCCACCACCGCGGCCAGCAATACCACCCCGATCAGAACCAAACCTGCAATCCGACGATCCACAGCTGCACGTTAATCGAACCCACCGGCTTCCTGTGCGCCCAGGATCGGCGGTTCGAGCATGACTACGGTTTCCCGATTTGCAGACGTATACGGGTGACGTTGGGTCGGGAGGAAAAACCGCCTCTCCAGCGTGTCGGGAGATCACGGTAAGAACGCCGCCCGGCTTGGCGTCTGCGCTGGCGAGTGATGCCGGTCACAGCGTCGGGTGAGATGATGCCCTGGTGAGGGAGCCGTGGAACGCGCAGAACGATCGCGACCGCGGGGACCGAAGTCGGCATCTGGAGCCGGTCGAGGCTTGGCCCGCTGAGGGCAACACAGGCTATTCGGCTGTTCGATCGACCAGGTGGTGGCCGCTGCTGCTGGTGGGGTTGGTCGCGGTCGTGGTCGTCGCGGTGGTGCTGCACCCCCGGACCCCGCTGGCAGCGCCGAAACCGACACCGGTTCCGCTTCCGACCGCGTCCACCGCGCTGACCACTGCAAGGACCGCGCCGTCACACCGACCGGCACCGCTGGCGCTGTTGACCGACCCGCCGCCCACCACCCCGGGCACCGTCGACCTGGGCCACCCGATCCTGGGCGTCACCGCCGGATGGGACCTGTTCGGCCGCGGGATGGACAGCGTGGTGCGGATCGAATTGGCAAAGGGCCGCCTCACCCGGACGGCCGTTCCCAGCTTGCGCAGCAGCGGTTCGGTCAGCTTCCTGGCGGGGCCGGACCGGGCAATCATCCGGCCACTGGACTTCGTTCCAGGTTTCGCCGTCCGCGATGGGCACAATGCCGCCGACCTCGCCGGAGCGTTGGACAACGGCGGCCCGGTGCTTCCCGGACCCGACGCCGGCCACATCTGGGCCGATACCGCAACCAACGGGCAACCCGACGTGATGACTCTCATCGACTGGGAGGGCCACCCGACACCCACACATTTCAAGGTCCCCACCAACTCGTCCGCGGTCAGTGCGACGTCCGACGGCGCCGGCAACGTGCTGCTCCCGGCGCAGGACGGCAGCACCTACCAGGTCCGCCCGGACCGGATCAAACTGCTCACCACCGGCAACCTGCTCGCGGTTGGCCCGACCGGCTATCTGGTCAGCGAATGCACAACGGGCACGAAATGCGTGACCTCGGTCGTCGACCGGACCACCAACAAACGCAGGATCCTGGCGAAATCGATCGCCGCAGGCGGGGGCGCAACCGGCTTGATCTCCCCCGACGGCCAGACCGCCGCCGTCATCGACGTCGCGAAGTTGGGATCCCCTGCCGGACTGTCACTGGTGAATCTTCTGTCAGGGGTGGAACTTTCGGCGCCGGCGAATGTCGGAACACCGATGCGGGACAGCAGCAGCATGGTCTGGTCGCCGGACAGCCGCTGGCTGTTCGTTGCCAACCAAGCAGGGCGAGTCGCCGCCCTCGATCCCAGCACCGGCCAGGTAGAGAACCTGGGTCTGCGGCTCCCCCGCATCGAGCAACTGGCGATCCGGGCAGCACCGAGTGCAGTTTCCGGTGCTGCCCCAGCCTCGGCGAGAAGTGCGGCTACGGATTCCGGGCCGTGATCGATAGGGCGCCCGATATTTCCTGGGTTGGGGGGCAAGGCATCGAACGGCAGCGACTGCGGCAGCCCGCCATCACCGGCTGCCACCATTGCCCGGTCGATGCCAGATGAGGGTAGGACAAGGTGATGCAGACCGCGTCGATCCCGCGGACGTTCGACGGATCCGACCTTCTACGTCAGGAGCGCGGCCCGGCTGGCCTGACGTAGGGCGGCACGCTGGGCCACGCCGGCCGACATCCTCTGCGAGCAGATTGACGGTGCCATCGGCCGCTGAACCGGCGGCGCAGCAGCACCCGCTGAGATTCAGATCGGAACAACCAAAGATTGGTCGAGAGCGGCGTCGACGAGAGAAGGCACGCGCCCTACGAGGCCATCCGCTTTCGTGGGTTGTGACCGGAGCTGGTGGGTGCAACATCACCTTCGGTCTGGTTGACCTCGGCCCACACCAGATCGAGGGACAGGCCGAGAACATCGGTAATCGCCGCGATGGTCGGGAAGGCAGGGGTGGCGACGCGACCGGACTCGATCTTGCGGAGGGTCTCCGGCGAAACACCGGCATCCAGCGCCGTCTCCAACATCGAGCGCTTCCCCCTGGCCAGACGCAACAGGGCACCCAGGCGCTGCCCGCGCTCGACCTCTGCGGAAGTGAGCGGCAACCTGACCATGGCACCAATACTAATACCGGGATAACATTGCCGGGATAGTTATTGGTTCCACGAGGAAGGCGCTGCATGATCGAGATCCTGAGCCCCACCGCACTGCCCCGCGCCAGGAAGGCGGGTGCCCTGGTCGCCGACATCTTGGAGACACTGAAGAGCCGCAGCACGGTCGGCACGAACCTGTTGGAGATCGACCGCTGGGCCCAGGCCATGATCGCCGAGGCCGGAGCGCTGTCCTGCTATGTCGACTACGCGCCGTCCTTCGGACGCGGGCCGTTCGGCCACTACATCTGCACGTCCGTCAACGACGCCGTGCTCCACGGACTGCCGCACAACTACCCGCTCGCCGACGGCGACCTGATTTCCCTCGACCTCGCCGTCTCCACCGGCGGAGTCGTCGCCGACTCGGCCATCAGCTTCATCGTGGGCGACTCGAACCCCACTGAGAGCGCTGCGAGCATCGCGATGATCGACGCGACGCAACGCGCGCTGTCCGCCGGGATAGCCGCTGCCGGCCCCGGAGCTCGCATCGGTGACATCTCCCATGCCATCGGCTCGGTGCTTGGCGAGGCGGGATATCCGATCAACACCGAGTTCGGCGGTCACGGCGTCGGATCAACGATGCACCAGGACCCGCACGTGTCGAACACCGGCAGGCCCGGCCGCGGGTACAAGCTGCGCCCCGGACTGCTGCTGGCACTGGAGCCGTGGGTCATGGCCGACACCGCCGACCTCATCACCGATGCCGACGGATGGACCCTGCGAAGCGCGACAGGCTGCCGCACAGCCCACAGTGAGCACACCATCGCCATCACTCATGACGGAGCAGAAATCCTCACCTTGCCCAAGCACGCGCAACCGTGATTGGTTGATCTGAGATTCCGCTGGTCGACTGCGGGCCCAAAGGGCCCGCGATGCCGACACCAGAGATTGTCCTGACTTCGATTTTCTCCCCCAGCGCGATTCGTCAGGACGGCGAGCTACTCATCGTTCGAGGTCGGACTACCGTCTGCCAGGATGTCCCGATGAAGGTGATCATGGTGCCGGGTATCAACGGGTCCGGGCCGGACCATTGGCAGTCCAGGTGGGAGGCCGATTTCGGCGAGCGAGCGACCCGGATAGCGCCAGCCTCGTGGGATGAACCCGACATCGATGACTGGTGCGCCGCGCTCGACGCCGCTGCCGGGTCTGGGCCGGCGGCGGAGCTGTTGGTGGTCGCGCACAACCTTGGGTGTCACGCTGCCGCAGAATGGCTGTCCCGCAACCCGAATCGGGTCGCCGGTGTCTTCTTGGTCGCGCCGCCCGATACGGCGGCAGCCAATTTTCCGGCGTCCGCGGCACCGAGCTTCGTCCCGCTGACGCGCGGCCCGATCGGCGTGCCCGGCCTGATGCTCTACAGCCGGAATGATTCATATTGCGCCCCGGAACAGGCGCGCCAGTACGCCGAACGGTGGCAGGTCGCCTCCGTCGACGTCGGCGCTCTGGGTCACATCAATGTTGATGCCGGCCTCGAAGCCTGGCCGGACGGTCGGAATTTGTTGACAGCGTTCATAGCGGGCCGAGGTGTGCGATCTGTTCTAGCGCCGACTCCGAGAGAGCCAAACTTGCTCGATCCTGCAAGATGACAGTCAACAGGAGCAGGCTGCTGATTTGGGGCCATCGGATGGGAAGCGATCGTGGTGTCGAAGCGCACTGGAGCCGATGGATACGACGACGTCCTGGTCCGGGCGAAGCCCGCCAAGGGTGAACGCGCCGCGGTCATCCAGTACCTGGAATCCGACGAGGCGCTGTGGCTCCGCCAACCAGCTGACATGGTCGGTGAGGCCGATGGAAGGGCGTTGCTGCGCGGCGGGGTGGTCGTCCTGGTGACGGACCGCAAGCTCATCGCCGCCCGCACGTCGGGGGGTTTTCGTCCGCGCTGGGAGGTGTTCACCCTGCCATTTGGGCATCTGGAGCCGGGTGTGCTGGCGGGGGGCGAACACGGCTCCGACGTCGCCATCCCCACCTCCGGGCGACGCTCCTACCGCGTGCAGCTGGCCGACAGCGAGTCCGCCGCCCGACTGGCTGGTTCTCTTGGGGAGGCTCTCGGTGCTTACCGCCGTGACCGGATGGGCCTACAAGACCCATAAGGATTGAGCCGCGGACAGTTAGGTCGGTGCAAGATACGCAGTTGGACGGGACGGCGGCACCGATTCTTACGATCGATGACGCGTCACCTGGACCATAGTGAGCACTCATGGCGTGGTGTGCCTCGAACTGTCCGGCTGCATGGCCGCGATGCAAGCCGGTTATCCGCCGCTCTTGCACCTCACCCGCGCATTGGGGCGCTGGATCGCCGAGGTGTCCGGTGACCTGCGCGTGGGTGGAACGGTTCGTGCCGTCTTCACGAGGAGGTGAACCGGGCCGGCCCGGATCGACACCTGCGACGCCCCGCACCATCTGCTGGCACGAACGGTCCGCTGAGGCCTATCGATTGCACACCTAATGGACTTTAGACTGACTGCTAAAATCGCTAACGATCGTTGTACTGACCATTATCGCGATGCCTAGGGAGGAAGCGCCATGACACTGCGCGCCCCCCTCGTCGTGACCCGCAGTCTGCGGCTGACAGGCGAGCAGATCGTCACCTGGCGGAAACTGCAGGGCCTTACCGCCGAGCAGGTCGCCGAACGCGCCGGCATTTCCCGCAACACCCTCCGGTCCATCGAACAGGGCACCGGCAACGCGTCCAGCGAAAACATGTTCCGCGTCCTGAACATCCTCGGCGTCCTGCGCGACGTGGTCGCCGCATCGGACCCTTACACCACCGATGTCGGCCGGCTCCGGTCCAACGAGGCATTGCCGCAACGGGTCCGGCCACCGTCGTGACAGGACCCGGCAGCAACGCCCCGGTCGAGATCGACGTCGAGATCGACGGTGCCACCCTGCACGTCGGCACGTTGTGGATCAGCCAACGTGGCCCCAGTAGCGCCTCATTCGCCTACACCGCCGACTACCTGCAACATCCTCGCGCGTATCCCCTGGAATCGGCGTTGCCGCTGCGCGCCGGGCAGTTCCACACAGGCCCTGGACGCACCATGTTCAACGCCTTCGGCGACAGCACCCCCGACCGGTGGGGACAGAACCTGATGCGCCGCGAGGAACGGGAACGTGCCGCCGTCACCGGTGGGACACCGCGGACGTTGCGGGCCTCGGACTTCCTCCTCGGCGTGCGTGATCCGGTTCGTCAAGGCGCGATCCGGTTCCGCGACGCGTCTGGCGAGTACCTGTCGTCTGCGCCGACCTCGGTGCCCCGGCTCATCGAGATGGGGCACCTGCTGTCCGCCGTCGACCGATACTCCTCCGACCAAGGCGCAGCACCGCGCGACATCCGGGACCTGGTCGCCGCTGGAGGATCACTCGGCGGCGCCCGACCGAAGGCCGCCGTCATCACCCAAGACCACCGACTGGCGATCGCGAAGTTCCCCAGGAAGGGTTCCGACGACTGGGACGTCATCGGCTGGGAGGGCGTGGAGTTGGAGCTGGCGGCACGCGCCGGCATCAACGTCGCCCGGTGGCAGATGCTGCAGATCCTGGGGCGCAACGTTCTCGTCGTGGATCGATTCGATCGGAATGCCGACAGCGGCGGGCGGATCGGGTTCGCAAGCGCCCTCACCATGCTCGACGCCGTCGAGCGCGAACAGCGCAGCTATCTGGAAATCGGTGAGGTGATCCGCACCGTCAACAGCTCCCCGCGGAGCGACCTGCGGCAACTGTTCCGCCGCATCATCTTTTCGATCCTCACCAGCAATACGGACGATCATCTCCGCAACCACGGTTTCCTCCGGACACGCACCGGATGGGCGCTCGCCCCGGCCTATGACATGAACCCGGCGCCGGAACAACCCGACCGGCTCAGCCTCACCGTCGACCTGTACGACGACACCGCCAGCATCGAAACGGTGCTTTCCGTGTGCGCCGACTTCGAATACACGCTCGACGAAGCGAGAGACGTGTGTCGGCAGGTGGAGATTGCTACCCGCAGCTGGGCGCAGCTTGGATCCCAGCGGGGACTCACCTCGGAGGTTTCGTTGATGTCCGCGGCCTACGACAACCGCCGGCGCACGGTGGCCCGCACTCTCTGAGCTTCATCCCGAATCGTTGCCCGTGGCGACTTCCGGTTCCCGCCGACAGGCATCCGTCGCCAGGAGCCGGACCCGTCCCCGAACGAGAGGAGATGATCCGATATGCAGACTGCAGGCCCAGGGCCGCTTCGTCTACGCCAACGGCCTCGCCTCGTCGACGACCGCAACCGTCGTCGACGGCCAGGGCGACTCCCCGCTCGTCACCGACGGGCCGTACCTGGAGTCCGAGGAGTACCTCGGCGGCTTCTGGATCATCGAAGCCGGCGACCTCGACCAGGCGCTTGCGCTGGCCGCCAAGGGCTCGAAGGCATGCCAGGGCAAGGTCGAGGTCCGGCCGTTCCAGTGACCCAGGTCAGCGAGGCGAAGGTGACGACGACGACCGGTGAGAAGGCCAAGGCGAACCTCGGCTGGGAGTCCGTTCAGCGTCGTTGCTCGATGACCTGCACGCCGGCGGCAAGAGCTGAGGCTCTGCTGATGTGACCGGGGCGGAGGGAATCTGGAACATGCCCTGCTCAAGCGCGTCCGGGCTTTTGCCCATGTGAACTACCCGGATCGCGCTCAGGCCTACCTGACACTGCTGTCTGATCAACCCAGGCCCTACGTCGAACTCGATGACGACGGGCAGACGTTCGCCGCATGCTGTTCTTCCTGGTGTACCCAGGTGGCTTCCTCGAGGCGGGGTCAGATATCGCTGGGTAGCCGGATTGTCCCGTATGGGTGGTGCCCGGCCCTTCGCTTGGCGATTGTCGTACAGATGGCGATACTGACTGTCTGCTCGTTGGGGATCCACATACGGTGAGCAGCGCGAGTGGGAGGGCACGCCGATGTCGTTGATTGCCTGGCTGGACACATCCGCTGACGAGCAGCGCCGGGTGCGGGAGATCGTTGCCCTCTTCGCGGACAAGGGCACCCTGGATGAGCTGGGCATCGGTCAGGTCCGAGATGCGTTCAGCGATTTCATGTTTCCGGGAACATCCACCATCCAGACCCGCGCCCGCTATCTGCTCTTCGTCCCCTGGATCTACGAGCGAGCGGCCAAGTCGTCGGCCAAAGGCAGTATCCGTAGGCGAGGCGAGGCCGAAGAGCGTCGGTTCGTCACCACCATGAAGCTCGCCAACCAGGGCGAAGGCCTCATCGGACGGCGGGCCGGCGTCAATGTCAAGACGTTGCCGTCCGCCATCTACTGGTCGGCATTGGTCCGCTACGGGATCTTGACCAGCCCGTTGTCCATCGATCAAGTGGGATCGCCGGCGCGGGTGATCGCCGGCGCAGACGAGCTCGTCGACCGGGTCGTCGGCGCCTGGTCACCGACTCTGCCTTCCCCGCCGCAGACCTTCCCCCAGGAGGTCGAGGGTGGCTTCGACCTGACAGCGGAGGAGGCCGGCTGGCTGCGCGATCGGATCATGCTCGCCGCGCCCAACTCCGTCCTCTCGCACCTGATCAGATCCGATGCGATGCTCGAGGCAGGTTCGACCGCACCCTGGAACGAGGCCGCCTGTAACGACAGCGGTGCCGACATCCAATCGGTTGTCCACGACGCCGAGATGTTCTCCTTCGCGATGGAGGGTGCCGCACTCCTGTACAACCTGCTGGTCGCGGAGCAATACGAGACCAGCGGGTTCACGTCCGTCCCGGAACCGACGTCCTACTACGCCGACCAGCTCCAGCGATGGGCAGCCGAGCGTCAGGAATTCGCGGATGAGCTCCAAACATGGAACACCAACAAGATGTGGGAGATGGCCTACCAGCTCGCACCCAGGATCGGAGCGCCAACCAGGCAGTTCGTCGACACGTGGATCCAGGCCGCCATGCGCGGGAGGGCCGATCATGCTGCCGAGGACGCCGGCCTCAGGTCGATGATCTCCGCCCGAGAGTCGATGAAGAAGGGCAACCAATCCAGGCTCACCAACGACAGGATGTTGGCCAGATGGCAAGGCGCGTCCGGACAAGGGCGCCTGGTCTTCCGCTGGCCCTTGGTCAAGCGCCTGGTCAGTGACATCAAGGAAGGGCTTGCCCGTGCTGGCACCTGACTCCCGGGCCGTTCTCCTCGACCAACTCCGCCCACCGGTCGATTACGCGCTCGAGCACGCGGTGGGCACTACGTTTACGCTTGACCTGGGGTCCGCACTCATACCTCCCTTGGCGTTCGCAGCCGGCGCACTGGCCACGACCAAGAACCCGATGGCCATCCTCGCCTCCATTCGACAGGCCTCCGAACGCATCGATCTGTTCTGCCAAGCGGGGTGCATTGTGGTCCCGCAGCAAGCGTCCGATCTGATGGCATTCCTGGAGCCGATGGTGCACGCCGTTCGACCACCGCGACCTGGCTACCTCTTCCATCCCAAGGTGTGGTTCTTGAAATATCGCAACGAGAATGACGTCAAGTTCCGGCTGCTGATCCAGAGTAGAAACCTGACGCCCGATGCCTGCTGGGACGCGGTCGTCAGCATCGACGGCAACTCCGGAACGCGACCGCAAGCGTCAAACCGTCCGCTGGTCGAACTTCTCAGATCGCTCCCGGGTCTTGCGACGACGCCCATCCCGGCCAACAGGTCGAACCGGATTCTCGAATTCGCAGAGGATATCCGGCGCGTCAGCTGGGAGCTACCGCCCGATGCCACCGAGATGGCGTTTCACATGTGGGGTCTGACAGGACCGCAACCTGACGTCGACTTCAAGGGGAGCCGACACCTCGTCGTGTCACCGTTCGTGACCGACGAAGGGCTCGACCTGGTAGCACCTTCGGCCCGAGATCTGACGTTGGTCTCACGGGTTGAATCGCTGGAAGAGCTGGCCCCTGAGAGCCTGAAACGCACCAGACGAAGGACCATTCTCGATCCCAACGCCGACTTGAACCTCGTCGACGCTGACGACGAGCAACAACGACAGTCCAGCCTGCTGTCCGGTCTACACGCCAAGCTCTACGCAGTCGAGCGCGCGAATCAGGCGCACCTCTTCCTGGGCTCGGCCAATGCGACGGAGGCAGCATTCGGCGGCAACGTCGAGATTCTGGTCGAGTTCGTAGGACGGTGGAAGACGTTCGGTGTCAACGCTCTCCTCGGTCCCGACGGGCTGGGCCCTCTGCTGCAAGACTATGACCCACCTGGTGGCCGAGAGTCCCCAGCAACCGACGACGCTCAGCGAGCTCTCGACGAATTCGTGCGGCGTGTCGCAGCATTGCCATGGAAGATCACTGTGGAAGCCGGCGCGGCAGGCGACTATGAGCTCACTGCCACCACCAGTTCGATGCCGGCACTGCCGGAAGGGTACTGGGGCAACCTCGAGTTGCTGACGCGACCTGCGTATGGCTGCGACCTTGCCGGCGTCGACCCCTTCGTCTATAGCGAGGTCGAGCTCGCGGACGTGTCAGCATTCTTGGTCTTGCGGATCACTTCACCCCAGGGGCTGGCCGGCGGTGCCGTCATCCCGGCAATGTTGCTTGGTGATCCGGCAGCTCGATTCGACGAAATCCTCGCGCGTCAGCTCGATACGCCGGACAAGTTCCTGCAGTTTCTGCGGATGCTGCTGAGCCTGAATGACCCTTCCACCCCCGGCTGGATGCTCGGTGAGGGCGATGGCGGTGGGTCTTTCGGATCTAGCGCCGGAGGGATCTTGGAAAGCATCCTTCGAGCGATGGCCGTCAACCCGCTCGCCCTGGACGACTTGGATGCCCTGATCCTGAACTTGCAACGGGATCCCGAGCGGCGGCATGTCCTGCCTGTCGGTCTCGCTGAGCTGTGGCCGACGATACGAGCAGCCCGGGACATCTTGACCGCGGCCGCGTTGTGAGCAGAGAACGATTCTGTGCTGAGCCGATCCTGGCAAAGCTCAAGGACTTTCAGCGGGACACGGTTGAGCACGTCGTCAGCCGGATGTACGGGGAGGATCCGGCCAGGCGGTTCCTGGTGGCTGACGAGACCGGCCTTGGGAAGAGCCTCGTAGCGCGGGGAGTGATCGCCCGGACCATAGAGAGGCTCCAAGACGATCCGACCGTCGACCGCATCGACATCGTCTACGTCTGTTCCAACATCGATCTGGCGCGACAGAACATCGGCCGGATGGACGTCACAGGAGAAGTGGCTCGGACCCTCACTAGTCGACTGACCATGCTGGCGACTCAGATGGACTACCTCCGCGAGGACGACGGACGCTTTCTGAAGCCGATCAAGTTGATCTCCTTCACTCCGGGCACCTCTTTCAACAAGGGGCAGAGCACGGGCATGGTGCAGGAGCGTGCCCTACTGCTTCTGCTCCTGGGGCAGGCGTTAGAACTTCGGGGCGCCCGACAGACTGCGGCGCAACGACTTCTCCAGGGCCAGGTCAGCGATCGTCAGCGACTGATTCGCGAAGTCGTCCTGTTGGAAGGTCAGCTCGCTCACGGAATCGATACCGCCATCTCAGTCGCATTTCTCGACGAGATCCGCAAGCCGGTCACCGGAGCGGCGAGCTTGCTCGAGCAGTTTGCAGAGCTGGTCGAGGAAACCGTCGGCCACTCCGCTTTGTCGACAGCTGCAAGACAGCTGATACCGGCAGTGATTTCGAAGATGCGGAATGCCCTTGCGCGGGTGAGCGTCGACTCTCTTCAGCCCGATCTGGTCATACTGGACGAGTTCCAGCGGTTTCGCGAGCTGCTTGATCCGGCCACCGAAGCCGGCGAAATGGCCGATCAGCTGTTCAGCCATAAGGACGCCCGGGTCCTTCTCTTGTCCGCTACTTGGACCCAGCCTCTCACCGTGCTTGACCAATGACGGTCCGACCAATGCACCCGGTGCGACGATCAGCTTGGCGACCTCAACTGTGCTGCCGTCCGAGCTTTGGATGACACAGTCCTGAATCGGGTTGACGCTGTCCGCAATGTGGAGACGAGGGGAATTCGGGGCCGACGTCGCTGTACAGGGCAGCCAAAGCCGATCCCGGGCGACGGTTCCACACCCTTGGGGACAGAAATGCGGACTATGAGACCTCAATTGATATGGTGAGGGCCCGGTGATCCGATAGCCCATTCGGTGAAACTTTGATCTGATCGAATTGATCGGATTCTGGAATTAGTGCGTAATCGATTCTCGTATGGTCGCTCGGATGACTAATATATGATGTCATGGCTGACGCTCGGTATTTCCCTTCCCATATCTGCCTATATTGCTCTAGATCTGGAATGTTGAAGTCGCCAATAATGACGCGTTCTTCACCTCGACTCTCCAAGATAGATAACGTTTCTTCTAGATGGGCTACGCCAAGTTTTTCCGGAAACGAAAAGTGGATGTTTGCTAGCTTTACAACAACGCCAGCCACCTGAATATCGACCAGTTGAATGATGCGCTGGAGATGGTCGGCCGGATCTTGCCGGAGGATGAGCGCCTCCGTGTTTAAGACCGGTAGCCGACTTAAAACGGCGAGCCCCTCCCGGTAGATAGTCTTGAGCGGACTCATCTGGGAACGGGTAATACTTTGATGCCCATAGGGATAGTTGAGCGTTTGATTGAGCGTGTCAACTTGCGAGATGGGCGAAATTTCAGGTAAATAGACAACTTCTTGGAAGACGATAAGATCTGAGTCTTGCTTCGTGAGATAACGAAGTATTGCTGCTTCACGGCTTTTCCAGCCCATGTAGCCCTGGAGATTCAAGCTCGTTATCTTCATCCGTTTTCCTTACGTCTTCGTCGTTATTACGTATGTCGTTTACCTTAACACGGCCCATGTCATTGGCAAGTTGATCGCTGAAACACAGGAAGGACCAACCAACCCGCTGGTCTTTCTATTAATCAAAATAGATTCTTAGTCGGGGTGAAAGGACAGAGCGTTCCACGGTGGACGGCTCAGCGGTGGTTGCTTTCTTACACAGCGGACGGGTCCATCGCCAGATCAGGCCGGTCGGTCCCGGCCAGACGGTGGTGGTGCCGTCGCGTCTTCCACGTCGGCGATATTGGTGCCAGTTTCCTGCGGGGTTGCGCCATGCTGGAGGCATGGCGCGCGGAGTGGTGAAGTTCTTCAAGGAAGAGAAGGGCTGGGGGGCGATCACATCCAGTGAGCTGCCGGCCGGGCAGGACGCCTTCGTGCATTTCTCGGTCATCGAGGGCTCCGGCTACCGTGCGTTGCACGCCGGCGACGTCGTCGACTTTGATTACGCACCCGCGCGGCAGGACAGCTTCGCTTTTGTGGCGACCCGGTCACGTCGAGTGGCGTCGGGACCGGCCCCGACGCTGCGTCGCATCGGTCAGCAGGTAGTCATCGCCGAGGAGGGAACCCCGGACACGCCGCTGACGCCGAGACGACATAGTTCGTCCGAACATGCTCCCGAACGTCGGAACTAGCCGCACGGCAACTTCGGTCAGCGTCGGGCGGGACGGGCTGGGGCCGAGTCGCTCACGTCGATGAACGTCAGGTGGTGGTCGCCATTTGGTTCCGACCGTTTCTGAATGGACCGTTTCAGCTCGGCCGTATGGCCTTGGCTGCGCTGGACCGGTGAAGCGTGATCGGCGGTTGCGTTGGAGAACAACGGCGAGAAGCCGTTCGGAGTGGAGTGCGGAGATGTCACGGTCTGCTTTCTGTGGTAGATGCGGCGGGGCGGAACAGTGCTGGTAGGCGGTGGTGCGGTGAAATTCGGCCCGGCGGCCTGGTCGGTTCACCAGAGGCGGCTGAGACCGCCGTCGTGGAAGGTTGACCCGGGCAGCCGACAGATCTTGGTGACGGTTGTCTGACTGGCCCGCATGTGTCCATGCTCCGGGCACCACAAGCGGGTGTGCAGCTCGGCTGCGCGCGCTGACTCGGTCAGCGTCTCCAGTCGATTATCCCACGCCGAGTCATCAAGCCGTCGGAGGTCGGGGCAACCGAAGCACGTGCCGTCCGGTGACGACCGGCCGTTGGCACAACCGTCCGGTGGCACCTCCGTCGAAGAACGCGCCGTCATCCGCGCGCATGATTGCCCAGTCGGCACGATCATGGTGGTCCCGGCGGGTGCTCAGCCAGCGCAGCGCATCCGGCCGGCTGAAGGGTGGCATGGGTTCCGGTCAGACGGGCCCCTTCGGCTTCTTGCAGTGCCATCCAGTAGTCGTCGAACACTGCTTCGGTCAGAGGCTGCAGACGGACACCGGCCCGCTCGAGGGCCGGCACAGTGCACAACGCGTCGGCGGCCATCATGGCGCACCAAATCAACCTGAAACTTCAATTCAACTTCGGTCGAATCCGTGCGCTGTTCCGCTCCGTGTCACTTGGTTGTGGTGCGGGCCAGCGCAGCTCCGCTGAGGCGGGCGGCGATCAACACCAGGACCGGTAGGAGCAGGAGCCACATCATCGAGCCGGCGTTCGGATGATCGGTGGTCGGCATGAGAAGACCCGTGTCGCCGATTCCGGTCCACCACCCGTGGCCGGCGACGAGCCCGGCCAGTAGTGCGCCGCCGGCGGTGACCAATACCCGACCGACCGGTGTCCGCAGTCCCAACACAGCAGCCGCGATCACGGCAAGAGTCATCGCCGCGAAAAACGGTCGAGTCAGCCCGGGCGTCGCCTCGAGCAGAACCGGCGCGGCCAGTACAACAAAAATGAGCACCGCAGATCCGGCGAGAGCTTTCCGTCCTCGCCACAACAACCGGCGACCCAGTGCGACCCGCCGGCCAGAGGTCAGCAGCCGGCACGCGGTGACCGGGATGAGCAGCCACCCGAAGCTGGTACTGATGGTGCCCGTATCACCGTTGAGAACTGGACGCAGCAGAAATACCAGATAAGCCAGGACGGCTAGGCCGGGCGATCCACCGGGCCACGTTGCGCGGACCGACCACACTGGCTGCTGCGGCCGGAATCCACAGCGCCCAGGTGATCAGGTCGAAGTGCTGCCGCCACATCGACGATGACAGGAAAGGCATAAATTCTGCGACGGCCTTCGCGGCCGGGAACAGCAGCAACAGCGGTAGGGCAACCGTCAGGATGGCTGCGGCCCGGTGATTGGCGTTTCGGTCGGCCGAGACGGCGGTGTGGCACCACACTTTGCCGGCCTGCCACAGCAGGGCTGCGGCCTCGGCCGGTTCGGGCCGACGTTGCCCGGGTTTGGCGTTTTGCATCAGCACCGCCAGGAGCTCCTGTCCCCAGTCGCGGCGGTAGTGCGCCGGGAACAGCCGGCGGTAGCGTCGTTCCAATTCGGTGTCCGGCTGTTCCGGATCGTTCATGCCGTCGCCGGGCCGAGGTTGAGCCGACCGATCGCGATGCGGGCCTGCCGCTGCACCCGGGTCGCCTCCGCCTGCAGCCGCAACGCACCCGCTTCGGAGAGCCGGTAGTAGCGGCGCGGCCTGGAGTCGACGACTTCTTCCCGGTCGATCTCGATCAGCCCTTCCCGGGCGAGCCGGTCCAACGCCCCGTACAAAGTGCCCACCCGCAACGTGACCGCACCGCCGGACAACTCCACGACATCGGTGAGTAGGGCGTACCCATGGCGCGGCCGGGCTGCCAACGCGGTCAGGATCAGGAAAGACGGCTCCTGCAACCGGTCATCGCCCATACCGCCACTATACTCAGGTCAACAGAGCATCGATGGGCGGTTCCGGTTGGTTGGTGCCTGCCGTGATACTTGGCCATGGCGGTAATGCAGCATCTGGTGGGGATTCGACGGCTCGTCGGGTCGTTGGTGACCGCGGGCGCGCTGGTCAGTTGCACGGCGACTCACCCACCCCCAGTACCTTCGACCGTGACATCGTCCGCGACGTCCACGATGCCCTCGTCCGCGGCACAGTCCTCTTCGGCGACGCCCACGTCCACGCCGCCCTCTACGGCCACGCCGGCCGTGTCGCCCACCACGTCGTCCACGATGTCCGTCGCCGCGCGGACGTACCTGGATACGGCGCTGAACATTATGCAAACGGCGCGGTCAATCGCGCCAAGCTCAACTGGCCGGCAATTCGGCAACGGGCCCTAGACATCGCATCCGGAGCGGTGACCGCCAGCGACACACACTCGGCGATCGCATGGGCTGTCGGGGAGCTTGACGTCAACGGGCACTCCCGGTTCGTACCACTGCCGGTCGGTACGACAACCCCTTTGCTCCCGCTCGGTCCGTCGCAGCTGCCGTCGGGCAAGCTGCTACCCGGACGGATCGGGTATGTCGCGTTGCCTGGCGTCGAGGACTTCGCCGATCAGTACCAAGCCGCCGGAGCTGCCGTGATCCGCACCCTGCAGGCCGGGCACCCCGACGGCTGGATCCTGGACCTGCTCAGCGACGCCGGCGGCGCCGTCTGGCCCATGCTCGGCGGAATTCAACCCCTTCTGGGTTCGGGCCCGATCGGGTCGTTTGTTTCACCGCCTGCACCGGCCAGCGTGGTCCGCGTAACGCCGACGGAACTCACCCAGGGCGGACAGGTGGCGATCCGCATACCCGTGGCAGCCCAGCAGGGCGCCAGCACAGACCCGGTCGTGGTGCTGACCGGACCGACAACTGCCAGCGCCGGAGAGTTCGCCGCGATCGTGTTTCGGGGACGCCCGTGCACCACGTGGATGGGATCAGCAACGACCGGAGTTCCGACCGCCAACGCGCCGTTCCAGCTCAGCGATGGCGCCACGCTGATTCTCACCACGGGCTTCGACGCCGACCGGACCGGCCACGTCTACCCAGACACGCCGATCAAACCCGATATCGAAGTCGGCACAAACTACAACACAACCTGGAACCAAGCCGACCCAACGATCCGAGCAGCCACCCAATGGCTGAACCTTCACCGCGACTGCAAACCCGTAGCCAAGCAATGCGCTAGCTGGGGTACTGCCGGACCTCCGCTGTGTCCGCAAACGATCGAATCTTTACATCCGCGGCCAGCGGTTTGAGGGTCGGCAACCAGATGTAGCAAATGCTCGTGTACGCAACTACGGCAAGGTCGACCAGGTACGGGATGACGGCGAGTCGGGGAGTTTGTCAATGCGGACAGCACCGGCAGATGCGCGGATCGGTTGGGCGAGCGTCGGCGTGTCGCCGACTGATTCACCGCAACCAACCGGTTAACCGCTGACGGATCGGTTGTAGATCGCGGTCGTCAGCACTCTGGTCAGGAGTAGCGGAAAGAACACCGTCGCCAGGGCCCAGTCGCCGATGTAGTGCAGTTGAGCGTTCGCCCCACCGAGAACGGCGACGAACGAGCCAGCGCACATCAGCACCTGGACTACCCGGCGCTGAGGTGCAAGGTCCGGAATTTGTTGGCGCGTAAACGGACGTACCGGCTGGCCACGAAACCGCTCCAGATTCAGGACTGATGCGCAGGCGGACACGACGCATCCGAGGGCGATCAGCAACACGTCTATCACCATGCGGACAAGTATGAAGGGGCTGACCGAGGTTCCGGCAGTCACGACCAGGCAACGGACCACCCCTAGCCGACCCCAACATCCCGGCGGCTGGGCGCGCGTCCCACAGGAAATCGCCCCCTCTGACGAGCCCCGTTTGAGTGCTCCAATTGACGCATGCTGATATCGGTATATGATTGCGCCCATGGCACGAGCAGCGACGACGTCGGACGTCTTCAACGCAATCGCCGAGCCGCAGCGCCGGGAGATCCTGGTGCTGCTGCGGGCGGGTGAGCGGCCGGTGACCGAGTTGGCCCAGGAGCTGGGGATGACACAGCCGGGAGCGTCCAAACACCTGCGGGTGCTCCGGGAGGTCGGGCTGGTGCGGGACCGAAAGGCAGGCAAGCAGCGCCTGTACGGCCTGAACGCCCGCGGGCTGCGACCGGTCCACGAGTGGACCGGCGGGTTCGAGCGGTTCTGGAACGAGAGCTTCGATCGGCTGGACGCGTACGTGCAGGACCTCAAGCAGACGACAGGAGAAATGACCGATGGCAGCAACAGGACATGACGCGCCGGCGCAGTCCGCGACGGCCGACCGCGAGATCGTGATCTCCCGGGTCATCAGTGCCCAACGGGAGCTGGTGTTCGAGGCATTCACCGAGGTCCGGCACCTGTCGCGATGGTGGGGACCGGAGGGGTTCACCACCACCACGCGGGCGTTCGAGTTTCGCGTCGGCGGGGAGTGGGACTTCGTGATGCACGGACCGGACGGGACGGACTACCAGGAGTGGATCTCCTGGACCGAGATCGCCCCGCCGGAGCGGATCGCGATGCTGCACGCTGAGTCCCGCGGCGACCCGAACGCCTTTGAGTCGGTCGTGACGTTCGCGCCCGACGGTGCGGCGACCCGAGTCGAGATGCGCACGGTGTTCCCTACCAAGGAGTTGCGCGACGAGGCGGTCGAGAAGTACCACGCGATCGAGGGGGCCCAGCAGACCCTGGGCAACCTGGCTGCCTATGTCACCGAGATCGTTCCTAACGGGGTGGAGGACTGATGCCCGGGAAGGTGTTCTTCAGCGTGTCGATGTCGCTGGACGGGTTCATCGCGCCCGAGTCCCTCGGGGAATTGATGGGGCAGCAGTGGATGGAACTGCAGCAGTGGGTACTCCCGACGCGATTCTTCCGGGAGAACCTGACGCTCGGCGAGGGCGGCGAGGAAGGACGCGACAACGACATCGTGCGGGAGACGTATCTGCGCACCGGCGCGAGCGTCATGGGCAAGCGCATGTTCGACGCCGGCGAGCGGATGTGGCCGGAGAATGCGCCCTTCCACACGCCGGTCTTCGTCGTAACGCACGAGAAGCGGAACCCCTGGACCCGGCCGGGCGGGACCACCTTCCACTTCGTCAACTCTGGGCTCGAGACCGCTCTCGACCAGGCCCGCCAGGCCGCGGGCGACCGAGACGTCCGCATCGCGGGCGGCGGCGCAACAATCCTTGGGTACGTGAACGCCGGCCTGATCGACGAATTCACGATCGCGCTCTCACCCGTGCTGTTCGGCTCCGGAATCCGCCTGTTCGAGGGCGTGGACGCGGCCCGCGTGGCCCTGAAGCAGGTCCGCGCAGAGCCGACGCAGCGGGTGACCCACCTGACCTACGCAGTACGGGAGCGGTAACTCCTCTCGTCCTCGGCGCTCCCCCGCCGAGGTCAGCAGCGCGGTGAGATCCTCGCCGCTGACCGTCAGGAAAGGCGAGCGTTCGGGCCGCGGTCTCGGATGCGTGCTCCTCCGGATGGGTCCGCGCGGCGTTGTCGTGGAACTTCCTCGCCAGCTCGGGCTTGGCCGGCGAGTCACCACGGACTCGCAACCGACCAACAGCGGCGGGTCCACTTCGAAGCTGCCGTGGAACGGGTTCGGCATGCACTCGCGAGGGCACAGCTTCTGGAGTCCATGAGAGCTATTAGAGTCGAAAGAATCGGCTTCAGAGTCCCAACGGTGCCCCAAACCTGCTCGCCCCTCAACCGCGCCGTCCCCAACGCGCGTCGACCGGTTCCTCACCTTGACGCAGGGCGTCGAGGTAGGCACGGTCGGCGGCGAAGCGAGCCGCGACCTCCGGACCCTGGGCAATGGCGCCGTGTCCGGGGATCAGGACATCGACGTGCCTGGCGGCCTCATCCAGCCGCTCGAGTGCCTTTCCGTAGGCGTCCAGTTGACCGGGGCGGCGACGGTCGAGCATCGGGACCAAGACGTCGGAGAGCATGTCGCCGGCGAGCAGGACGCCACGGTTGGCGAGCAGGACGCCACGGTTGGCGAGCAGAACCGCGGCGTGGCCGACGGCGTGCGCCTCATGCTGGACGATCTCGCCGGGCACGCCGCCGCCGTCCGCGGGCAGCGAAGTGACGAGCGCTACCAGCTCGAGAGGTATTCCCGACGCACTCTCCGCTGCCATCGTTTGCGCCCGCTCTCGGGCCTCACTGGCAGCGTGTGCGCCGGCGGAGGTGGCGTAGCGCGGCACGTCACCGAACCGGGAGTGCCACAGCAGGTGGTCCCAGTGAGGATGGGTGGAGAACCCGACGACGACCGGCATGCCGAGTTGGTCAAGGTCATCGGCGAGCTGGTTCAGCTCGGAACCGTCGATGCCGGGATCGACCAGGACCAACCCACCGTCGCCGCGCACCACGATGCTGTTGCTCCAGACCCACGCGCTCTGTCGGACCCAGACGCCCTCGGCCACCTGATTCAGCACCGATTCACTGTGTCAGTCATCCCCGTCCGGCACAATGACGCCATCGAGGAGTGCCGGCACCTGCCCCGATGAGCGGCATTGGCCGACACCACCGCCTACCGTCTGCTGCTGGCTGACGCCCCCGGCCTCACTTCAGGTGCCTGGCGAAGAACCGGTTTCCGTCGTCGCCCTCGAACGACGGGACGCCGGTGTGCCCGCCCATATTGGCATGCAGCGTCTTCTCCTTGCTGCCGAAGGCGTCGAACAGGTCCAGGGCCATCCGCCGGTCGTTCCCTTCGTCGTCCCACTGCAGCAGGAGCTGCAGCGGAATGGTGACGCGCCCGGCCTCGTCGAACATGGTGCGGGGCACATAACTTCCGGCGAACAGCACAGCGGCCGAGATGCGCGGCTCGACCACCGCCATCCGGATCCCGATGGCGATCACCCCTCCCGCGAACCCGACCGGGCCGGCGATCTCAGGCAACCCGAGCAGGGCGTCCAGAGCAGCCCGCCATTCCGGAACCGCCTCTTCCACCAGCGGGAGGACGAGTCGGTCGACGATCTCGTCGTCGACCCGCTCACCGGCCGCCAATGCCCGGCGCAGGTCGGTGCGGGCATCGTCGGCAGCGGCGGAACGAGGCCGGTCACCGCTCCAGGGCAGCTCGATGGTGGCTGCGGCGTAGCCCATCGCCGCGGAGTGCCGGGCCCTGGAGACCAGTCGGGGGTACATCTTGTCCAGTCCGCCGGGGTGGCCGAGCAGGATCAGCGGGGCCGGTGCGGATGCGGGACCGGGCGTCCACAGGATGCCGGGGATCTCGCCGAGAGTGAATTCGCGTTCGAGAACGCCGTCGTCGAGGTGCTGTTCAGAGGTGAATTGCATGGTCGTGCCTTTCGGGAGGGCTGCTGGATGGCGCTCCCGGACGACCTATCGCCCGACCGTGACCCCAGAGGGGAGCACCCATGTCGATACTGCGTTCACGGGTACCACCTCCTCGTTCTCTCGCACGGCCCACGGAAAACTAGCAGTGGTCGCTGTGGTCGGCCAACAGGTTTTTTTGCGGAGGCGCTCAGCCGAAGACGAGGCGCTTCCCAGGTTTGCCGGGCTCGAGCAACTCGAACTTGAGGCTCAGATCGGTACGGTTCATCAGATCCACTTGTTGGGTGAACGGCTCACTGGTGACGTAGACCGTCTTGTCGAGCTTCCACTCCTGCCTGAACCACGTGCGGAGCGCGGCGAGGAGACGTTCGTCCACTCCCAACTCCATCTGGTGCAGACGAACCCAGAAGAAGATGACGGCGTCCACGTCCGTCCACTCTTCGTCACCGAATGGCTTCACTGTGGATTTAGCCAGGAACGTGGCGCTCGTTGGGAAGACGTAGACGCAGCCCAGGCATTTGGTGCCGTCTGGGTCGATGAGAGTGTAGGTGAACGCGCGATGCGCAGCATGCCGTTCTTCGAGGTCGACGAGATCTTTCCGGTTTGCCTCCACCGTGAAGTCGTCCTCGGGCCACGTCGACTGCCGCCACAACCGAAGCTGCTCACGCGTTTCCATCACGGCGGCATAGTCCATCTCCGTGTCGTCGACCACGATCGGACGCAACACGAACTCTTTGGTCCTCAACTCCGTAGGAACCGGTTCGGTCGCGTCACTGAATGGCACTTGTGGCTCCTCTGGCAGCTATCCCTGGACGCTGCTAACGCTACGGCGACGCTCAACTGGTTATGACGACGGCAGTCAGGTCGGGGTGACGCTGTCGTGATTTGGTGACGCGCTCCGTGGCACGGTCGACGTCGGCAGACGTAGGGGCGACGCAGACCTGGCACGCTGGTTGCCGACCGGCCACAATTGACCACAGCATTCATGGGAGGCCGCACTGACCATGGCGGTGTTGAGTCGTACTTCGTGGCCGACGGCGGCAAGCGGTACCGAACGTCGGAACGCACTCAGACCGACAAGCCCGGCTTCAAGACCAAGCACGAAGCGGCCGACTTCGCGGCGACGGTCGAGGTGTCCAAGCTGCAGGGTCCGTACATGCAACCCTCGCACGGCCGGCTGCCGACCGGACCGTGGGTCGTCGACCGGCCGGCCGGCCGCGGCGATCGCCCGCTTGAGCCAGGTCCGGTACGAGGGCATCATCAACGAACACATCATGCCGAAGTGGGGCAAGGTCGCTCTGGCCGACATCCGGCACATCGACATCCAGTCGTAGTGGGCCATTCTGACCAGCATGAACAACAAGGGTTAACCCAATTGGGGCACGCCACCCGACCCCCGCCTTGCAAATTCCAAACGAATGCGGTTGAAAACGCCTGAACTTGCCCCTGAACTGCGGTTATGGTGAGTACCGATCCGCCAACAATCGCACGTCGATCACGCTGACTCAGCCATAATTACCATAAATTGTGGGCAGGATGTGGGCAAATCCCGCACAATAGCCGTCCTGGAATTAATTACGTTTACTAATTGCCTGATGCTGGGTCCAAGCGAACTTCGGTCATCCTAGTGTCGCGTGTCGGAAGTGCCTTTACTGTTGTTATTTGAGAAAATGGGGTATGTCTGTTGCTGCCCCGTTGATACTGCGTCCCGGTGACGAGCCGAAATTGACTGCCCTACTGCGGGCCACGACCGTGCGGGCCGGAATTGCGCAGCGAGCCCGCATCGTGCTGCTGGCCGCGGAAGGGATGTCTAACGTGGCGATCAGCAGGCTTGTCGGGGTGTCCCGGCCGACCGTGCTGGAGTGGCGGAATCGTTACACCGCAGGTGGTATCGGAGCGTTGCAGGAT
>JAABVA010001034.1_pt1 | contig 31018 bp, 23 predicted proteins | sample 5560331 | NCBI WGS metagenome assembly JAABVA01 (sample SAMN12812661, study PRJNA571458) | rock metagenome | isolation source: Antarctica rocks | place: Antarctica: Victoria Land, Mt New Zealand sud | collected 2016-01-07 | reverse complement strand
AGCCGGATAAACCCCACCCAGATCGGCCACCGCGGCAGGGCCCGCACTGCCACGGCGCACGAGCACGTCACCTACCGATATGGTCACCAACCGGTGGTCACCCAATTTTCGTGTCAGATGGCGGGTTTTGTTCCAATTAGGTGACGGGTTCTGTTCATATTATCTGGCGGTGTCCAGCACGTTGAGCAACATCTCTACAGGTCAGGCTCTTCAGTCCCTGTTAGGACCTCGAACAAGTGATCGGCCAACCCGTCAGATAGCGTGAACAGAACCCGCCAAATAATCCGAACAGTTACAGACCTGGTCCGCGGTGACGGTGTCCGCTTCGACGTCGGGGGTGGTGGTGAAGAACGCGTGGAACCGCCAGATGTCGAACAGTGTGGTTTGCCCGTCGGTGGTTTTCGGGTTCAGATCGGGGATCCGCCGGACGACCAACCGGCCCGGGACCTGCTGGTCTTTGCGGCGGGAAGTGAAAGCGGTGAAAGGGATCTCGGCGACCTCGGCGGCGGAGATCCACCGGGCGGTGTCTTCGTCGAAGATCGCGTCGGTGTATTTGATCTTCGTCCAGGCTGCTACGCCGATCGTGGCGATCGCGGCCTTGACGCGTTTGTCCTGCCGGATCGTGATCGACACCTGCGCGGCCGCGGTGATCGCGGCGTGCACCACGGTGTGCGCGTAAAAAGCGGAATCGGCCCGCAGCAGCACCCGCCCGGTCGCGGTGCGGGACCGTAGCCGGCGGACCGTGGCCAAAGTGTCGGCGACCAGCCGGGCCGCGCCGCGCACCGAACTGGTCGAGCCTTTGCGGAGCCGGGACGCGGCGATCACCGGGGCCCGCCCGGCCACCGTGATGGTGCCGAGCAACGCGTTGATGCCACGTACCCCGGAATAGCCGAAACCTGCGCCCTGCTTGGCGTATCCGTGGACCTCGATGATGCTGTCATCGGTATCGATGAGCACGTCACCATCGATGCCGTCCAGCACCGGGGTGGCGGCGGCGAGGTTACCCAACACCCGGGAGGCGACCGCGTCCAACTGCCGGACATGACCGAAGGTGAACTCCCGCAGGAACGACCCCAACGTTGACGGCGCATACGCGGCGTCGAAGACCCGGCCCATCCCGCCGTGCCGCAGGATCGCCATGTCATCGATGCTGTCCGCGCCGGCGATCATCCCCGCGACCAGCGATGGTCACCTTCAATCCCGGCCGGGCACCCTTGTCGGTCGGCACGGTCAGGAACTGATCGGCCAACGACCGCAGTCCGGCGTCGGTGCCCAACCTGACCGCCGGGACCAAACCAGCGGCCGACACCAAATTCGGTTCATCGAATCCCGCTGACACCACGCGGCGACTGTGGGATAGTTGCATCTACGAGATGCCCTTCGTGCCGGTGCGGATCTAACCCTAGATAAGTCTGATTCTCCCAGCGCCAAGGGCATTCTCGCTATCACGACCCGCCGCTACACAACACCCGGATCGGTGGATCCAGGCTTAGTATCCACTCGGAAACAGTTGAGCCAGGACAACAATCAGAGCACCGAACGCACTCACGACCGCAAGGGCGAACGCGTCGGCCTGGCCGGGCCGGGCAGCGTGGGCGGTGTTGCCTGGTCCGGCGAGTCGGGTGTCGAGCTGGGCTACTCCGCCGCGGGCCTGCATTGCTTGCCCCATGTCTGAGGCCCGCCGGATACAGGCCACCATCACCGCCGAGATCAGCCCGACACCATCGGCTGCCGCGTGTTTCATCCCTGTCCGGCCGGGTACCGATCGCATCCGGTGGGCCGCGACGACGACCCGTAGTTCTTCGGTCAACATGGGCAGCGACCGCACGCACAGGGCGATCGTCACCACCCACTCGGTCACCGGTAGCCGCAGGCGCTCGAATGGGCGCAACAGAGTCGATATGGCCGGGGCCAGCTCGCTCAGCGGGGTGGTCCAGCCGAGAATCATCGACAATGCGATCAGTTCCCAGCCAAGCACCAAAAACAGTGCGAACGATCCCAGTCCGGATCCGATGGCGGACAGTCCGGCGCCGATGCCCAACGCGACCGCGAACCACCACGGCAGCCGCGGCACGGCCGTACGCGGGACCCGCCCGGCCGCAGCGGCCAGGATAGTCACCGCCGCACCGACGGCCGCGGTGGGCCAGCCCGGGAACAGCGATACCGCGAGCGTCAGCGTGGCGGCGCAGATGATCTTCGTACCAGCCCACAGTCGATGCAGTGGACTGGTTCCCGGCAGTATTCGCAGGATGACCGCGCCGACACCGCTGCGCGGTTGACCACCACTCATCGGGCGTCGGCCATCTCGTTCATTTCGCGTATCTGCCCATCGATCAGCTGCAGCCCACGTGAGCAGGCCCGGTGCATGTCCTGGTTGTCGTGGGAGATGATGATCAGGGTGAGACCTAGCTCGGCCCGCGCCCGGGCCAGCAGCTCGAGCAGTTCGAGCCGGCTTGGCATGTCCAAACCGGCCAGAGGTTCATCAAGAACCAGCAGCCGGGGCTGGCGCGAGATCAGTCCGGCCAGCGCCACCCGACGCAATTGGCCACCGGAGAGCCGGTCGACCGGACGGTCGGCCAGGTCCGGGTCGAGCCCGACGGTGGACAGGATCTGCGCCACCGCATCGCGGTCGCGGTCCGATCCCAGTTCCGAACGCACGCCGGGGCCCTGCACCTGCAGCCGGGCATGCTGGAAGGCCAGCAATGCCGATCCGCGGCGCGGATCCGGGGCGTGTCCGGCGATCCGCACGCTGCCGGCGGTCGGGGTAGTCAGGCCGGCCAGGATCCAGCCCAGCGTCGACTTTCCCGACCCGTTCCCTCCGACGATCAGCAGCCCGTCTCCAGCCGGCACTTCGAAATCCACACCCCTCAACGCCCGGTGCTGCCAGGGTGTGCCGGCCGCGTAGATGTGCTCGACTCCCTGCACCTGTACCAACGGTTCACCGGACCTCTCCACCACCGGCGCCGGTCCGGCAGTGCGCCGCGCAGCGGCGGACCTCAGCAATTCGGCGGTCGGCATGAGGCGGCCGTGTTCGAGGCGGACAACCCGGTCGGTATCGGCGATCTCGGTCAGGTCGTGGGTCACGTGCACCACCGCTGTGCCTTGGGCCGGCAGTGTGTGAAGCAGCTGCATCAGGGCGCGGCGTCCGTCGGTGTCGACCATGGCTGACGACTCGTCGGAGATCAGCAGCGCGGGGCGACGGGCCAGCGCGGCCGCCACGGCCAGCCGTTGCAGCTCGCCGCCGGACAACGTCGACGTGCTCCGGTCTGCGTGCCGGCCAAGTCCGACGGCCGCCAGTAGTGCGGGCACATCCACTTCGGCCGATGACGGGAGGCCCCAGACCACGTCGTCGGCGACGGTCACTCCCAGGATCTGGCTCTCCGGGCGCTGCCCTATCCAGGCGGTGCCGCCGATGCGGCCCAGGCCGACGGCGCCGCTTCGCTCGATGACGCCGCGGGTGGGAGTATGGCCGGCCAGAAGCCGGGCGAGCGTTGATTTCCCGGAGCCGTTGCGGCCGGTGACGACGACAAATTCGCCGGGGTCGATGCGCAGGTCGATGTCGGACAGCGCGTCGGTGGACGCGCCGTCGTAGGCAAACCCGACGCCGCTCAGCCGAATCGGCAGCGGACCCGTCACGGCGCCGGCCGAGATCTCGTCGGGGAGGGCCTTCTCAATAGGAAGCCAGGCCAGTCGCTCCAGCACGGCGCCCAGCACCTTCCAAACCAGCAGCACACCGGCGACGAATCCGATCAGCACCGCGGCTGAGACGGTGAGCCACCACCATCGGATCGCGGCGGCGGTCCACTGGTCGGCGACCGCAGCGGCCGACCGCAGCCCGGGAATGTGCCGGGCCAGGCCGGTGACCCCGAAGATCAACGATCTGATCGAGTCCAGAGTCAACGTTCGGTATTGGGCGAACCCCAGCAGCACCAGATCGGCCACCAGCGCCGCGAATGACCCGGTGAGCAACGCGACGGTCAGGACAACCCGCCAGGATCCACTGCGGCGTTTGACTTCTCCCACCACGCCGCCGATGACGGCGCAGCCGAGCACCCCCCAGGTCGGCCCCGAACCGCCGATCAGGAACGCCACTGATCCGCCGGCCACCGCTCCCGCCAGCAGAGCGCGCAGTCGGGTGCGGTGCACGATGATCCCCATCGGCACCGCCCCCAGCATCTGCACCGGACCGGCGTGCGGAACCAGGGACCCCACCACCGCCAGCGCGACCGCCAGGCTGCTCATCACAGCCGCCAATGCAAGTTCGGGGGCGGCGAGCGGACGGCGGCTGTACAGCACCCTGGAAATACTACGCGTCGGGTAGTAGATCGGGCTTATTTCCCTGGGTTGACGTCGTCCGGTGGCGCGGTCGCCATTGCTACTTGTTCTGACCTTGCGGTGGAACCGATCGGGACCGGATCCAGCGCCCCAACGTTGAACCGGTGATGAAAGCAAACTGAAAGACGCGTTCACCTACTGTCCGCGATGCGCGGTTGCACCGCACCGCCTTCAGGCATCGCATCTTCCGGAGGAAACAGTGGACGCACTCAGTAGTTGGGTAACTCGACATCGACTGACAGTCGGCTTGGTGTGGCTTTTCGTCACCGTGGTCGGAGTGGTACTGGCCCCGTCGGTCTCCAGCCGCCTGACGGGCGGAAACCACTTCAACAGCGCCGCACAGACGGCGAATATCGCCATCGCCAAGCAGTACGGGGGCGCGACGTCCGATCCGGGCGTGGTGGTACTTGATCTACCCGCGGGACAGAGCGTCCACTCCCATCCGACGGCCGATCAGTTGGCCGCCGTGGACGCCGCAATGACCCGGGCCGCGCCCGGAGTGCGAATCATCTCGTTCGCCTCGACCGGCAGTTCGACCCTGATCGGCACCGGCGGTTCCAGCACCGTCGTACTGGCCTACCCGCCGAAATCCGGCGACGACATCGATACGGCCGCAGTCGACACCCTCACCGCGGCCGCGAAAGCGGCCGCGCCGACACTGACCGTGCACGGCACCAGTCTGAAGGCACTGGCCGCCGGAAACACCTCCTCCTCCGGAAATTCCAGCGTTCTGGGTGAACTGCTGATCGGGGGGCTGGGTGCCCTGTTGGTACTGGCCTGGGTGTTCGGGTCGTTCCTGGCATTCCTGCCGCTGATCATGGCGATCGTGTCGGTGCTGACCATGCAACTGCTGATCTACGCCCTGACCTACCTCATGCCGGCGTCCTCACCCATCAACCCGGCCGTCCAGTACATCGTCGCGTTACTGGGTTTGGGCCTGTCGATCGACTACTCGCTGCTCATCGTCAGCAGGTGGCGCGAGGAACGAGCCGCCGGCCGGACTAACGACGAAGCCATCCGCGCGTCCCTGAAACGGGCCGGCCATTCGGTGTGGTTCAGCGGCCTGGTCGCCTCTCTGGGACTTTTCGCGCTGATCGTGGTCCCCAACTCGGTCGTCCGCGGGATCGGTCTGGCCGGTCTGTTCATCCCCTCCACAGCCACTCTGGTCGCTTTGACGCTGCTACCTGCGGTGCTGTCCAAGATGGGCCCGAAGTTCGACTGGCCCCGGCGCAGATCGGCCGGAAAAGTCAGCCGCTTCTGGACCAGATGGGCCGAACTGGTCATCCGCCGCCGGGTCGCCGCGGCCGTACTCGGGTTGGCCATCCTCTTCGGTCTGACCGGTTTTGCCGCCACAATCAACATCTCGCAACCGACCAGTACCGCACTGTCCAGCGCCGGCGCCTCCACCGACGGCCTGAACGCCCTACAACACGCAGGATTTTCCACCGGAACGCTCACCACCGTCCCGATCTACCTGCCGCACGCCGCCGACGCCCCGCCAATGGTGACCGCGCTGGACAAGGTGTCAAGCCTGCGCGGAGCCATCGCCCCAACCGGCCAGCAATGGCATCAAGGCGGCAGCGGTATCGTCATCGCGTTACCGCAACACGAGATCGGCAGCTCACAAGGCGGCACCTCCCTGGCCGACATCCGGGCCACCGTCACCGCCGGCGCCCTGGTCGGCGGAGAAGCAGCAGTCGGCATCGACGAGGCCTCCTCGACCTACGGAGCGTTCCCGCTGCTGTTCCTGCTCGTCGCCGTCGTCACCTTCCTGCTGCTGGCCCGCGGCCTGAAGTCCATTCTGCTACCGCTGAAAGCTGTCATCCTGAACGCGATCTCGGTGGCCGGCGCCTACGGGATCCTTGTCCTGGTCTTCCAACACGGAATCGGGATGCAGGCCCTGTGGGGCGTGAAGTCCTACGGCGCGATCGATCCGCTGGCACCGGTGCTGATCTTCGGATTTCTGTTCGGCGTGTCCATGGACTACGAGGTGTTCATTCTTTCCCGGATCCGCGAAGGATTCGATCGCACCCGCTCCACCCACGCCGGCATCGTGGAAGGCATCTCCCGGACCGGGCGACTGGTCACCAGCGCGGCGCTGATCTTGTTCTTCGCGCTGGCCTCGCTGTCCACCGCCAACGACCCCACCGTGCGGGAGATCGCGGTCGGGTTGGCCTCCGGCGTGCTGCTGGACGCGGTAGTCGTCCGCATGCTGCTGCTCCCGGCGTTGGTGTCGCTGTTCGGCAACGCCAACTGGTGGATGCCAGCGCGGGCCGCCCGACTGTTGCGGCTGCGCCCGACCGAGGCCGACCAGCCGGTCGAGGAACGCCTACCGCAGCCCGTCGGAGATGCTTGATCGATGCGGGTCCTGGTAGTAGAAGACGAACAGGTCATGGCTCAGTCCCTGCACTGGGGGCTACAGGCCGAGGGCTACGTCGTCGACGTCGCCGGAGACGGCATCGACGGGCTGTGGAAGGCCCAGGAAAATACCTACGATGTCATCATTCTCGATGTCATGCTGCCCGGCCTGGACGGCTATGGGGTGTGCAGTCAGCTGCGGGCGCAACAGATATGGACACCGATCCTGATGCTGACCGCCATGGACGAGGACCTGGACCACGCCGAAGGGTTGGACAGCGGCGCCGACGACTACCTGGCCAAACCGTTCTCCTACCCGGTGTTGCTGGCCCACCTACGGGCCCTGACCCGCCGCGGACTCGGTGAACGACCGACGCTCCTGCACGCCTCCGGCCTCACCCTGGACCCGGCCAGCCGCACCGTCACCCGGGACGGCGCCCCACTGGACCTCACCACCCGCGACGTCGCGGTACTGGAACACCTGATGCGGCGTCAGGGACACGTGGTCTCCAAGAACGAACTTCTTAACCATTGCTGGGACGAAGCCTTCGACGGGGGCCCAGCAGTGGTCGAGGTCCAGGTGCACCGGCTCCGCCGCAAACTGGACCGGCCCGACGGCCAGGACGTCATCCGCACCGTCCGCGGCCGGGGCTACCTGATCGGCGGCCACAGCTGTGAGTAAACGCCCTGATGCTGGCCCCCGGCGCCGCAGGCGGCGGTCCCTGCGGGCTCGGGTGACCGTGGTGGCCAGTCTGGCGATCACCGCCGCCGTGGTCCTCGGGGTCCTGTCGATGTATCTGCTGCAGATGCAGTCGGTCCGCGCCACCATCGACAAACAACTGCTCACCTACGCAACGCAGATCAAACAATCTGCCGGCGGCGGCACCTGGGCATCGACATTGCCGGGGTCCACCCTGGACGCGGAAGCCGAAGCTCAGGTGCTCGCCGCCGACGGCACCGTCCTGGCCGCTACCCGGACCCTGGCCGGCGTCCCCGCGATCTACCAACTGGCCGCCGGGTCGGACACCCCGGTACGTCTCAAGGCCGCCGACGGCATCGTCCCGACCCAGATCCGCGTCACCGCGCTGCGCACCACGGTCGGCGGCAGGTCGGTCACCATCATCACCGGCACCTCCACCGACCTACTCCGTCAGGTCGACACCGAGTTCCTGCGCCATCTGTTGCTGGGCCTGCCCGTCATCCTGCTGCTGGCCGCCGGAGCGGTCTGGCTGGTAGTTGGCCGAGCCCTGCGGCCGGTGGAAAAGATCCGGCGAGCCGCCGGCTACATCACCTCGGCCGACCTTTCCCGACGCGTACCAGAACCCGGGACCAGAGACGAGATCGGACACCTGGCCGAAACCATGAACGGCATGCTGCAACGACTCGAGGACTCCGCACACCGCCAGCGCCGATTCGTCGCCGATGCCTCCCACGAGCTACGCAGCCCCCTCGGCGGCATCCGGACCACCCTGGAAGTCGGTCTGGCCCACCCCGACCGGGCCCCGTGGCCCGTCATCGCCCAACGGGCAGCCGAGCAATCAATCCGGCTGGAACAACTCCTGCAAGAACTGATGATCCTGGCCAAAGCCGACGAACAAGCCCTGACCGGACGGCTCGAAGAAACCGATGTGCGGCCCCTTCTCACCGATCTGGTCCGTGACCTCCCGGCCACCGCGACCAGCATCCAGGTCACCCTCCCCCCTCACCTGCAGACCGTGGGCAACCCGCGTAACTTGACGCGGCTGTTCGGCAACGTGCTCGACAACGCTGTCCGGCACGCCGCCACCACCGTGAAGATCGCCGGCTGGGCCACCGGGTTGCACATCATCATCGAGATCAGCGACGACGGACCGGGAATCCCGGACTGCGAGCGGGAGCGGATCTTCGACCGGTTCGTCCGCCTGGACAGCAGCCGGGTCCGCACCACCGGCAGCAGCGGACTCGGGCTGGCCATCGCCCGAGAAATTGCATCCGCCCACCACGGCGACATCCAAGCGGCCGATCACCCCGACGGCGGAGCCCGACTGATCATCCGACTACCCATCGCACCCGGCGCATCCGCTCGCTGAACCAAGTCCACGCCGGTCCAAATGCAGACGTTCAGCACTGCGACGATCCTGAGGAGCGACGTGCCTGAACATTTTTTCCACCGCATCGGCCTTGACGAGGCGGCGGCGGGCATCGGGGGCGTTCTGGTATCCCTTTCGTGGTCGGCGAACGACTGGCCCGTCGTCGTCGGGGTGGTCGCGGCCTCGGCGCTGACCGGGAAGCGGGTGTACCCCGGAACTGCCGGTGATGAGATACCGCTGAGCCTGATCCGGGCAGTACGCACCCACCACCCGAACCTCGCGCCAGGACGGGCGATGGTCCGTTCGACGCCGCCCGTCAGTGATGACACCAAGGGGGCCGGACAGGGGGATCAGCGGTGGGAGTGCAGATTCTGGGCGGCGGCCTCGATCGCCTGGTGGATCTGAGCCACACTGGCAGCGCCGAGGTATAACACGGTGAGTGACATCACCACCAGCGCGGCGAGCCGCAGCATGTGCGGCCGGGGAGCCGGTTCGAGCAGCGCCTGGACCCGGGTGGCCACCTGCAGCCCGCCGATGCCCAGCACCGATGCGGCGCCGCCCATCAACGGGGCGGTCGAGGCTGCTCTGGCCAGAGCGGAGCGCAGCAGCGCGACCCGCGCCAGTGCCCGCCCGGCGATCCGGCGATCGCCGATACCGGCGGCCGCGTCCTCGTCGGCCCATCGCTCGACGCCGAGACGCACAGCTGCAGACACTCGCCGCAGGAACGGGTTTCCCGCTGCCGCGATGTCGGCAACGTGCACGTACAGGTGGTGCCGTTTCCTCAGGTGGGACAGTTCGTGTGCGGTGAGCACCCGGCGTTCGTCAGAGTTGAGCTGTGCCATCAGCCGCGCACTGATCACCACACAGCCGCGCACCCCGGCGACCGTGAAGGCATCCGCGGAATCGTCGTCCAGGATCACCACCGGGCCGCCGCCGGCGCGGATGTCCCGGCACAACCGGTCCGCGCGGACCAAGGCGAGCATGATGCCGGCGGTGCGGATCGCTGCGCGCAGCAGCAGAACCACCACCGCCGCCGCAGCGAACACGCCCAACCAGCCCGGCACGGGTACCTGGGCCCGGATCGTCGCAGCCGACCAGTGGCCCTCCGACGCCACCGAGGCCAGGGCGGCGATCGCCGCCACCGCGATCGCCGTCAGCGCCATCCCGCTGGCCAGCGAGACGGCCAGCGCAGCAACAGCCAGGAGCACCACGGCCTGGGCCGGGCGCATCCTGGCCACCGCGAAATTGGCGGCCCGGCCCACCAGTGCGCACGCCAGCAACGCCAGCACCGCCACGACCAGTGGGAAAGTCAACGGGTCCCTTTGGCTTCCCACAGCGCACCGACGTCAACCGGCCGCTGCACCTCGTCACAGGACTTACCGTTGCTCAGCGCCCGCTCAGGCGTCGGCCGATCCAGACCCACCATCAGGCCAATGGTGGTGGACTTGACGGATTCGTTGGGCCCCAGGAAGTCAGCGACCACACCAGACCGGACGGCGACACTGAGGACGTCGATGGCGACGCTGTCGCCGCAGCGTTTGATGGGTTGCGCTACCTCGATCACGGGCACGACCTCTTATCTGGATGACCCACGTACCTCGGCGGGCACCGGCCTTTCCGGTGATGATGCGCCCGCATTCCTTGCAGATCCCTTTCAGCCCGTTCAAGGCTTCGGGCAACCCTGGGTGCAGCCGGGGGCGCCGCGGGTGCCCGACCAGCACCCGCCTGATGTGACTGACAAGCGGTTTCATCCCGATGTGGAAGCTCCAACCCGTGGGATCCGCCGGCTGGCCCATCGACTCGGGCGGAATCGGTATCCTGCAGCCCGAATGAGGCAGACCGACCCGCACGAATCAATGGATCTGGTCGATCAGACGAGGCCCGTCACCTTTCGAAACTGAGGTTGGGTTAGGTGCAATTGGCCTAGCGTCTATTGCCGGCGATCTCTGGTGATTGTGATAAAAAGGTAGACAAGCAAAGGCCTAATCTCAATATGTGCGACTGTATTATCTGGTGGTGGTGGTGACTTGCCCGTCGATGACCTTCACGGGGATCTTGAGCAGCGGTGTGTTCGCCGGCCCTGCGGTGGCCTGACCGTTCTGGTCGAAGGCGGACCCGTGGCACGGGCAATGAAACCCAGGCCCGATGTAGGAGACTGGGCATCCCTGGTGGGTGCAGGCGGCATTGAACGCCAGGAAAATATCTTTCGCCGGGTGTAACAGGTAGGCGGTGGCTCCGTCGGGTGTGGTGAATTGTTTGGACGATCCGATGGGCACACTGGCGGCGGCGGCGATCACCGTCCCGGCGCCGGTCGGCGCTGGCCCGGCCGAGGCCGCTGGAACTCCCGGCGCCGGCGGCGGCGGCGGTTGGTGCGGGCCGCGGCTGGCAGCCACGCGCGCAGGGCGCCGGGACAGCGAGAACACGCTGCCTGCGGTGACGCCCACCGCCGTCATCGCGGCGGCGATCAGACCGCCCCGCAGTACCGTGCGGCGCTGGACCTCGGCCTCTCCGGTCCTCTGTTCGTCCGGAGAGTCGCCGGTCTGCAGACCCGTCTTGTGACGCACGGCCGAGCGCAGCCGCGCCGTCAGCGAGTAGACGCCCGCGTCGCCGGCGATCAGCAGCGGCGTCCAGGCGAAGGCAAATCCGATGTCCGCACCGTAGTAGTACGGCCGGGTCGTCCAGCTCACCGTCAGGAAGAAGCTGAGGGCGAGCACGAACCCGCCGAGCGCGGCCAGCCGGGTGAACAGTCCCAGCAGGACACCAAGCCCGACCGCAGCCTCACCGAAAGCAATCGCCAGCCCGGTGACGGTCGAATAGTGCGCACTGAACGACACCAGAGACCCGATCGGGGACGTCACGGCCGCGGCCGCCATTTGTGCGTGCACGCCCAGCGGGGAGGCGTTGTCCAGGTAGTTTTGATCAAAAAGTTTGGAAAGGCCGGCGTAGACGAAGGTGACACCCAAAAACGCGCGCAGCGGCAGCAGCGCCCAGCCCGCCGACTGCGGCGAGGAACCGCTACGAAACCGGCCCCACAAGCTACTCAGCAGGGCGCGGCCACCGGAGGTGCTCGAAGGCGAAGACGATGACACGGGGAACGACCTTTCGTTGCGGGATCCCGGACGCCAGGTAACGGTGTCTTCATCGGGCCGAGGATGGGCGGCGGGTGCTGTCACCGGCACTCGCGTACCGAACAACAGCTGTGTCTTTCGCAGGGGAACTACGGCGGAATCCCCGGGATGGTGGCCTGGCAGACCTGGCGCATGACCGGGGATTCCGCAGCTCAGCTAGGACCGTTTTGGGGGTCCCTAGTCGGTCATACCTTGGGTGAAGCGGTCAGCAGGCCCAGGCACATTTCGTCGCTGGTGCCATCGCCCCACACCACGTATCGCGGTGGGAGCTGGCGCAGTACCGGCAGCTTTTGGCGCAGGGTTGCGTCGTGTGTACAGGTGACCCGCACTGTGTCCCCCGGTTTGATGTTGACAGGGGTGGGCAACGGTGTGACCCGCTGATCGTCGAAGTTGAAATTCGGGACGTCGAGCAGAGTTTGGGCCTTCGCGGTACCGGGGTTGAGCTCGATCTTGATCGAGCGTCCCAGCAGGTGCATATGCCCCATCGCGGCGTACACCGTCATGGGTTGCTCTACCGGTATGTCGCAGTGCTGGGTGTTGCCTGGCACCGGTACGCCGTGGCTGCAGTCACTGACCAACTGGCCCTCCGTGGCGCCCGTACCCGCACCGAAGCGTTTGGTCACGTCCGCGATAGCTGCCGCGCGGCTGCACAGCGGACCGGACTCACCGGGCGGGCAAGGCAGCTCCGTCGGGGCCTGCAGGTTCACCGTATCCAAAGCCCTGGTGGCTGAAGTGCCTTCAGTCAGTCGCAACCGAACGCCGGATCGGTCCGGTCCGGCCGAACGGCCGCCCGTGGCGAGCAGGTTGTAGTGGATCTGCAGGACCAGCAGACCGCCCGGCCGCAGGGGGAATCCGACGTTTTGCTTGAGGATGGTCTCTGTGCCATGGGGGGTCCAGGTGTCGATCCAGGTCGGTGACGGGGTGGTGTCCAAGGGGGCGCCGCCGAAGCAGGTCCAGCCCTGGCCAGGGGTTGCGGCGTCCTGCGCTCGGGCCGCTGCCGCCGGTTGGCCGGGCGCGACCGAGAAGACGATGGCGTGGTGCACGATCGGTACGTTCTGCGGCTGGAACTGGGTTCCGGTCACGTACGCCGGTTTGGTCAGGTGTGGATCGATGATCAGGCAGCGGTACTCGTCCGTGCCACCTGGCGGGGCGACCGGTGTGTAGGACTGCGGCACGGTCAGGTTGAGGAACCGCTCACCGGCCCGCAATGGTTGCGCCGCCGCGGCCGCGGCTGCCGGGCTCGTGGGCATCACCGAGGGGCTGGCCTGCGCGGCTGCCGGGCTCGCAGCAGCGGTCGCCGTCGGATTCACCGAGTTCGATCCACAGGCGGAAAACAGCATCGTTGCCGCCAGTGCCCCCCCTGCCAAAGCATACATCTGAAGCAGTGAACTTTTACGTTTCATTGTTGGTCTCCTTTACTTCTCGGATTTTGATTCCCCCGACGTTGCGTGACGTCGGAGGTCTGATTTCTGCGAACGGGGAGCCGCCGATCGATCAGCAAGACCCGCTCGAGTGCGCAAATGCTCGGACGTAGGAAAGACAGCTGCAATCTGGGTGGTGCTAGTGAGTGGATCATGCTGACAAGTTAGAGGAACGAACCTTTCCGAATGCTTACAGCACACCTGATTTCGCTGTGAGAACACCCGTTGTTGTGCCCGGCCGGGAGCGATCGGGTCGATACGCCGCTTTTCGGGTGATTTCCTGTGCAATGGGGTAGTCGATGAATACGCCGAGACCGTCGATGACCGGTCCGTACCCGACCTTTGGCGGCAGGAACCGGTCGGTGGAGCCCCGGGTAGCTGGTCGGCAGCTCGTCCTGTTAGGCGCCCATTACGTGCACCGACACAAGACGCACGACTCGAAGTAGCCGAAGGTTGCCATGAAGACGCAGCGACGCAAATCCTTGCTTCAGCAACGGATGCCGCGTTCAAAGCCATCCCGGGGAGATCGGCAAAAAGTCATGTTCTTTGGCCCGGTCCCCTGGCGCCTAAGCGCCCCTAGCGCCTTCTGGGGCGGGCTCGACGCAGGAATGAAGGCGCGGACCGGCTCGAAACCCTCTGCCGTCTTATGCTCGTCCGATGCCAGCGATGCCCGCAGACGCAACCTGCATCTGCATCCGCGTTTCATTGCCCGGCAGCCCTATGGCCTTGTTTCATTCGTGTGCCGGGATGACGGGCGCGCGGTACTCACTGAAAGCGGCGGCGGCTCAGCCATGCATCGGGTATCTGACGTGCCGGCGCGGTGCCGCACCCTGAAATACCGATCGGACTGCCCCGATCATCACCGATCGTTGGCGCAGGCGAAGCCGAGTTCTACCGAATCGGTTCTACCCGCTCAATTACATCCGCCGGCATTTCGGTATTGACTCGGTGTTGACCGGAAAACTTTTCGCAGCCGCGCCCAATGGCGGCGAGGCGCCCGGTTTTGGACGATCGGCCCCGCTCAGGACGACGTCGCTTCGTCACTGGCCAGGGTCACGGTCACGGTCACGGTCGTGCCTACGCCGATCGTGGAGTCGACGCACTTCAAATCCTTGGAGCACGCCAAACAATTCTGCACCGAATTCTTCTACCAATACAATTACATCCATCGGCAATCAGGCATCGGGTGGCACACCCCCGCCTCCGTCCACTTCGGCACCGCCGATGCCATCGACGACGCCCGCCGCACGACCCTCACCGCAGCCTTCCACGCCAACCCGGCGCGGTTCCCCACCCACCGACCCGGCCCGACAAGGCCTGGATCAACCAACCCCAACCAGCCCTACCCGAATAAACTCAACACCCGTGTCCCGCTTGACTTGACAGATAGCGGCCGGAGACCGACATTTTTCTTGGCCGGGTCCGCTTCAACCCCCGGCGGACAATACTGCCCCGGGTCCTGGACATTTCGATCATGAAGCCGTCGTCCTGACCCCACCCCGACCGCCGCCCGGTCAGCTCACGACAGACCGGCCCACGCATTCCAAGCGCCCTGGACCCACGCCGCCATCGAACGAGGGTTATGTCAAGTGGTGGCCTAAAGCCGTTGCATTCGACAGGTTTTCCGTCGACGGCAATAATCATCAGAGCTATACTCTTGGGGCAAGAGCTCGGGGCAAGAGCCCGCCGCCGATTTCGAGCGGGACAACTGCGAGCAGACGGATGTCAGCGGTCACGTAGTTCCCCGCTCCAGCGGCACATGCACGAAACCAAATTTTGGTAATCGAACCTGGATGTGTTCAGTTATGGGGTGTGGCGGCGTTTCAGCTAGCTGCGGTGCCTGCGCTCGTAGCCCGGATGGAATCTGCAACCGAACGATCCGATCCTGATCGATGAGGTTCGTCACTTGCAGGTGCATGACTGCTTCGTCGTCACCCTGTCTGAGTTGTACATCAGTGTTGGAATCGGCATCAAAATTGAGCAACTGGCCTTCGAGGTAGGTTGGCGCCGTGTCCGGCTCGTATCGATCCAGCGCGGTGATCTCGTTGAGTTGGAGGCCCACGCGCGCCATGCGGCCGAAGCGCGCCGCGGCGGGCGCGTCGAACGCGGAGGTGAGTTCGAATCGGTAGCTGAAGTGCGCTTCGCCGCCTTGGGCCGGTGGGGTGTTGCAGGGCCAGAAATTGTTCATCACATAGGAGAACAGGTGAGCGGTGCTTGGCACGAAGTCGGTCGGCCACCGCCCCCGGATCATGTCACCCGCGGTGAACAGCGGTGCGTCCAGCGACGTCCAGACGAATCCGCCCTCGGTGGTGTCAACTGCGATCGTGTTTGTGATAGCGCCCCATTCGTTCGACGAGCCGGCAGCGTGGTCCCGCGCCGGGTCAACCCAGCCGAGTTGCCGGTCGTAGCGAATGACGGGCGACATCCCGGCGAACGGGAAAGCGATGTAGATCGCTTCCATGTCCAGGACTGGTTGTTTGAGGAATGAGACGTTTAGGTCGCACACACTTGAATCGTCTCGCAACAGTAGCTCGAGATTGACAGCGTTGACGCCGACGCCACCGCCGATCCATCTGAGCCGCACACCGTCGAACGTTTCCTTGATTCCGACAAATGTCAGGTCGGGCGATTCCTCGATCAGCGTGATGGGGGCGCCTGAGGTGGGCCGGAAATTCTCGATGTGCTCTATTCGTGTTCGATGATGGTGATGGTTTGCCTCGAAGTTCGTCATGGATTGGGTGTCAGCTGGACGCAACCGGTATTTCGCGGTGCGGACGATCTGTCCGAGGCCCAACCGCGTCGTTTGGTCCAGCATTTCACGCCCTGAATGACGGTGCCGCATGCTTTGCGGCAATCTGGTCTCCGAATTCAGGTCAATTGTCCACGCCTTTGTCTTGATGCGGTCACCTTCACCGGATTGGCGGTACTCCGATTGTTCGACCGCCACTAGGGGCGCGTTGTTGGTCCCGGTTTGTCCGCCCGGAACGGTGTCGAGCATTGCGGTGAGCGGAAAGAAGCGGTAGGAGTGAGCCGGAACCTCTCGCAGGGCGATCCGGCATCGTCGCATGCCGTTGCAGCTTCTCAGGGTTTCGACCTCGAGAACCTTTGTTCCGTCCGTGAGGTCGGTGCCCTCCATCAGATCGAACTCGCCTTCGAGGTCGCCGGCCCAGGCATGGGGGTTGTAGGCCAGGTATCCGGGGCCCGTCGCGCCGATGATCTCGGCCAGTTGCGCCGCATGGCGTCGGCCCTCGTCGAGGGCGACTCGCGCCGCGTCCTGGATGGATCTGTTTTTCCAGGCGAACTGGTCGTCGACTGAGGAGGAGTGGGGGTGCGACGTCGCCCGAGCCCAGGTGAGAGTGTGCTCGGCGGCGATCGCCAGCGCTGCCCAGGCCCGGTCCAGTTCGGTTCGGTTCGTTCGATACCTGGCTTGCCGGGCACAGACGCCCGCTCCGAGGGTCTCGGTGACCGGTAGGAGCGACTGAGTGCGTCGGTAGGTGCCGAATGCTGCGGCTGCGGCTCCGACTCCGTCCTCCCAGAATGCGCCGGACTCGCCCCGCCAGACCGGGAGCCGGTCGGCCAGCGGCGCCACCGCGGTGAGATACTCGTCGAAGGTGGAGATGCGCAGGCGGGGATGGGCGAACACTGCGTTCCATCGCCGCACGAAACTGGTGTCGCCGTCGCCGATGTCTTCGTTGTCCGCGTGGGTTCCTATTACCGCGAGGTCGTTCGGGAGGTAGTCCGCTCGGTCGTAGCGGGAGAGCAGGCGGCACAGTCCGTCCGTACCGGCGCTCACCGATTGAGGATCGCCGGCGATGAATCGAAGCTGCGAATAGTGATCGGCGAAGTGAGCGAGGACTTCGCTTCCGTCCGGAGCCTGCCACCGAACCGGTGATTTCAGGTGAATCTCGTCGCTGGTGTCGGTGGCTGCCCTGCCGTGATTCGACATTCCCACAAAACCGCCGATACCTCGTTTCTTCAGCACTGCGGGAATACTGCTGGTGTAGGTGGGAACGTCAGTGAGGTTCGCGTAGCGCATGTTAGTCCTGGCGGACGGTGGGAGCGTCAGCGCAAACTCCGTGGAGCGGTAGATCTCCTCGAGACTAACAATGCCGGTCAGAAAGTTGCTGTGAAAGCCGTTGATACCCAGCCGGCCGGCGCGGATGGCGGCCTTCAGTCGCTGGATCTGAGTCGATGATCTTGTTCGGGTATACTCCTGTGCGATGATGCTGCCGTCGACGCTGAACTTGAACTCGGGGTCGTCATCGAACAGATCGAGCGCCCGGTCGATGTTTCGGCAGTGAAGTTCAAGCACCTTGCCCTGGGTGTCGGTGAAGCCCAGATCCAGGTGCACATGGGGAATCAGATGCAGATCCCACTGACGGCACGGTGCAATCATCGTGACCGGTCCGAGGGCGATACCGCCGGCAGTCACCTGCGCCGGCGCGGCGTCGGTGAACTCGGCTACCGCATGGCGCCAACGGAACATGCCGAAGTCGCGGCCCGCCGGCGGGGCGGGCACGTCGACGGGTTCTCCGCCCCAGTGCAGAGTCAAATCGGTGGGGACGGCGTCGCCGGCGGACCAGGAGATGTCAATGTCGATGAGTTCGCTGACAGCGCCTTCGGTTTGGATGAATAAGGGTGTGGGACGAATGACCGCACTCGGCGGCGGCGAATCCGATTCGGACGTGACCAGCGCGACCGACGACCAGCGGAGGTAAGAACCGAACCAGGAGCCGTACATTCCCCGCGGAGCAGGAAGTTCCTCGTTCGGTCGATAGCGGATATCGTGGCCGACCTTCGAGTGTTCACCCAGCGCCGACCCCTCGTCCAGAACTGTGGTGATGCTGAACGTGTGCTTTCCCGCGTTCATCCATCGGCTGGGCAACGGAATGTGCAAGCGGCCGGAGCCGGCGATCGGCCCGGGCTGTCCTGTCTCTGAACGGTCGGACCGTTCCACGACCGGATGGAAGATACCTCGATATTTCCCGTCGACACTGATTTCAAGGTCGGGGCACGGGCCGCGTTCGGAGGAGAAGTGGAGTTCGAGCCGCAACAACGCGTCAGCGGCCAGCGTGAATGATGCTTCTACCCGATGGGCGATGAACCCGCCGTCACTGTCGAAGGGGCCTGGCTGGATGGCGGGCCATGGGTCGGACGCCGCGTCGTCAAGACTCACCCTCGCTGTCGGCACACCGTCGCTCCGGTCCCATTCCACCGTCGTATCTGTAGCGGCAATGCACCAGCGGAGGGTACTCATCTACCTGCTTTCGTTCGGAAGCTGTTCATGGTTTCGCCGCCGGGCTCGGCGGCGGGGCGGTTGACCCCCGAGTGACCAGGACGGCCATCGCTGCCTCGTGGTTAGTTGTCCTACCTCGCTTGAGCAATTCGATCACTGCCCGGGCAGCAAGTTCGCCGATCGCCTGGATGTCGTGGCTCATCGCCGAAAGCTTGGGTTTCGACAGGTGGCAAAGAATGGAATCGTCCCAGGTCAGGACGGATAGCATCTCGGGAACATTCACTCCCAGCTCGCTGGCTGCCTGCAGTCCGCCCAGGGCCATGAGATCGTCGTCGTAGATGATAGCGGTCGGCGGATCTTCCATATCCAGAGCACTTCTGGTCGCGCGATCGCCATCTTCTTCCGAATAATTCGACTCTATTTCCACCACCGCAACGCCCAATTCTAGGGCCATACCGGTCAGCGTTTCCGCGCGGATTTGACTGTGCGCATAGGAACCTGGCCCGCTGACGTGGCAAATGCGCCGATGCCCGAGTGCGGTCAGGTGGCGCACCGCGTTCCTCATTGCGCCGGCATCATCGGTCCAGACGGCAGGGTAGCCCCCAGCCGTCTGAGGATCACCCACGATCACCGCCTGAAGCCCTAACGATCGCAGCAGAGGAACCCGCCGATCTGACCGGGTCAAGTCGACCAGCAACACGGCCACTACCGACCCCTGCTTCACCCATCGACTGTAGGTTTCATCTTCCTCCTGCGCGGAGGACACGACCTGCAGCAGCAGACCGAGGCCGGCCGGACCCAGGGTGCCGTCAAGACCGGCGATCAGCTCATGGTAGAAGGGTTCGGCTCCAAGGATCTGGGCTGGCCGCACGAGGATCAGCCCGATCGTAGGGTCCACCCCGGTCTGCTGCATCATGTGCTCTTTCCATGGTTCTCAGGTGAGGGTCGGCGGTCGCCGCGGTCCCCGTTACAGCCCTTTAGTGACGGCTGTACTGGGTCACTGCCGCATCGCTGTCGGGATGGGCGGCCTCGCCGCGAAATCCTTCCACCGACAATCCGGACACATCGATGGCTTCGATGGCATGAGAGAAGTTGTCGGGCCGGCTGCCCCAGACGACCTCGCAGTTTCGAAGTGTCACATCGCTTGCGGTGTCGATGTGGAAGCCGCTGGTCCGCTGCTGGTAGATCTGCTCGCCGCTCTCGAAGGGGCGTCGATCGTATTCGCCGCCGGGCCATGATGACCACCGGTCCAATTCAATCCGCACGTTGTCCAAAACGACCCCATCGATCTTGTCCTGCGAGCTCGCGGAGATGAAGACGCCGTTCTCCGATCGAGCCAAGATGTTTCGGAAACGCACATTGCAGATCCGGCCGACCTTGTCGTGCCAAGGAAAAGCCGATACGTAGATCGGTTCACCGTGGCCCCACCAATCGTCGGAAAAGTGCCTCGTCTCGACGATGCAGTCGCTGAACAAGATGTTCTCGAAGTTGCCCTCCTGCCCCAGATTGACCGACAGTCCGCGGTGGGAGGAGCGAATGATGCAGTTCGAGACGACGACATTTCGGATGTCGGCGACAGCGTCCACACCGACCACGATGGCGCTGGAGGTGGACCGGAGCGTGCAATTTGTGATGACGATGTCTTCGGTCGGACCGTATTCCGGGAACTCTTCGCAGGTCTTCAGCGAGATTGCATCGTCTCCGCTGGAGATCTCGCAGTCGCTGATGCGAACCTGGCGGCATCGGTCCAGATCGATGCCGTCCGCGTTGGGGTATTTCAGGTCGGTGTCGACTCGGATTCCGGTAATGAGAGCTCGCTTCACCCCGGTGAGACGAACGCACCACAACCCTGCGTCGGTGAAGGTCGTGTCTCGGAGTGTCACGTCCTCACAGTGGATAAGGAACACCGTGAACGGTCGCGCATTGGGGCATCGGTAGATGTAGCCGGTGTCAGACTCGATGAAGTGCCTGCCGCCGCCACGGACAGTACCGTGGCCGGTGATGGAAATGTTGTGTGCGTCCCGGGCACCGATGAGGATGTAGGCGGCTTCGCTGTCATCGCGGACCTCACCGCTCGAGAGCGCAGATACCTTGAACCGTTCGGTGTAGTCCTCCGGCCGCTCGCTTCCATCGAGAATCGCGCCGGTTTCCAGGTGCAGGTCGACGTTGTCCTTCAAGCTGATCGAGCCGATTTTGAATGTCCTGCCACTAGGTATGAGGACGCGTCCGCCACCTGCCGAGGTGCACGCGTCGATCGCGGATTGAATTGCCGCGGCGTCGTTGGCCAGGCCGTCGCCGACCGCGCCGAAGTCGAGAATGTTGAAGGTCGTCATGCGCTGCTTCCCGCGAGTTGTGGGTCGGTCGACGTTACTTGTGCGTGGATGAGGCTGTTCACACTCTGCAGAACCGGTGAATCTAGGAGCAGGGCCGGGTCGAAGTCCGCGTCCGAGGTGACCATGAACTCCGCGGTCTCACCGGGTAGAAGCGTGACCAGTTGGTTGTCGATGGTTGCTGCCGGGTCGAGCCGGTCGACGTTGATCACCATGTCCTTCACGAAAGCTTTCGCGACGACCTGAACCCGGTATGTGCCGGAGCGGCGAACACAGTTACTGGTGATGGCCAGCGGCGGGAGGGCAAGGTCGACGTCTTCGACGAAATACCAGAACGCGCGCTGAGCGTTTTCGCTCCTGGCGATGATGAATTCTTTCGTCGGATCATCGGCGGCCGTCAACTCCTGGATAAGAACTAGCGACTGGTTGCTGCGCGGCGCCACCGCGATGGTGATCTCGCATCCGGCGCGCCGGGTGCCGTTCAGGTTCAGCCGCTCGACAACGATGGTTTCCACCCACTGGTGGTCGCTGTCGTTACTGGCGATCAGTGACAGGCCCTCGGCCCGCGGTTGGAACGTGAGCAGGCGTGCCGCATTGACCGCCCTGAGGGCGAACCAGAGAGGCTTGCGCCTTCTATCGCCGTCCACGGCCGCCCAGCTCGTTACCGGCCAGCAGTCGTTGAGCTGCCAGAGGATCGTGCCGGCGGTGCGCGGTGAATGCGATCGGAAGTGTTCGATGCCGTAGGTGATGGCGCGGGCCTGGTTGAGCTGCGTTGCGAAATGCCAGTCGTCGAAGTTCCCTGGCTTCGGCAGGTGCCGGGCGAGTCCCCAGGCCAGTTTGCCGTTTCCGTCGTCTGCTTTCTGATGAGCGAGCATCCCCGTTGAATCGGCAGCCAGTGGAATGTCATGGATGCTCCGCTCGATGGTCGAATAGTTCGGTGGGCCCTGGAATCCGAACTCGGCCACGAAACGTGGAATCGCGTCTCGGTAGGTGCTGTAGTCCTGTCGGTTCCAGACCTCCCAACTGTGCACACTGCCGTCTGCGGGATTGCGCGGATTTGTGTAGTCGTTCGGCGAGAACGGGCTCGACGGCAGATAAGGGCGGGTACCGTCGACCTCATCAAGTACCCGGGGCAGCAGATCGTCGTAGTAACCGCGTCCCCAGTCGACACCCTCCCCGAGCAGGTCCTTCCAGCCCCACTCGTAGTACCCCTCGATGTTTTCGTTACTTCCGTTCCAGAAGATGAGCGACGGGTGGTTGGCAAGTCGCGCCACATTCTCCCGAGCTTCGGCCTCCACCTCGTCCCACAGCTCGGAAGCTTCTGAATACGCTGCGCAGGCAAAGGGGAAGTCCTGCCAGATCATGATCCCTTCGCGGTTGCAAAGGTCGTACAGGACATCGCTTTCATAGATGCCGCCGCCCCAGATGCGCAAGAGGTTGAAGTCCGCGTCGACGGCATCGCGGACACCGGCAGCGTAGCTCTGGGCGGTCAGCCGGGGAAGGAAGCAGTCGTCGGGAATCCAGTTCGCACCCTTGATCCACACATACTGCCCGTTCACCACGAATTGGAAACTGGTGCCGAATTCGTCGCGCTCGTTGCGCAGCTCCACGGTCCGGAAACCGATGGTCTTCGACCAGTCGTCCAGGACGCCGGTGGAGTCCTTCACTGCGACCTGCAGCTGGTAGAGCGACTGGTCGCCGTAGCCTCGGGGCCACCATAACTCAGCCTGGGGCACATCTATCTCAATTTCCGGGCTCGATTCACCGGTCGTAACCGAATTGACGAACTGCTCACCGTCGGGGCCGGTGAGCGTCGCCGAGATCGAGATCTCACTCGGTGAGGTGCGCTCCAGAACAGTCCGAACCAGAACGTGACCGGTGCCGTCGGCCTTCACGATCACTGCCGGAACGACCGAGGCAATGCGTGCCGTGGACCAGGCGTGCAGGTAGATGGGTTTCCAGATACCCGCTGTGACCAGCGTCGGCCCCCAGTCCCAACCGAAATTGCTGGCCATTTTGCGCACCGAATTGTACGGCAACTTGTTTCCGACGTAGGGCCGGGCACCTATGCGCGACTCAGCTTCGCTGGCGAAGTTCAGCGCCGATGAGAAAGAGACGCACAGGCGGTTGTCACCGTCGGCGAGACGGTCACGAAGGTCGAACCGGTAGGAGCGGTGCTGATTTCGCGTCCGACCCAGTTCGGCCCCGTTGAGGCTGAGGGTCGCAACGGTGTCCAAGCCCTCGGCCACCAGATCGATCCGCTCATGTCCCCTCCCGGGGGCGGTGAAGACGGTCTCGTAGTCGAAGTCGGATTCAGCGATCCAGGCAACGTCCTGCTCGTTCGTGTCCAGGTACGGGTCCGGGATGTGACCGGCCGCCATCAGGTCGGTGTGGACCGTGCCGGGGACCGTCGCCGGGATGGTCGTCGGGATGCCCTCAGGGATGGGGCCGCCGGTGGGCCGCAGCGTCCACCGTTCGGAAAGGTCAACTTGGGTCATGAATCGCTCCTTGGTGGTGTGTTTTCGGCCTGCATGGCCGGATGCGACGATGTCCGGTGCACGGCTTCGGCTTGCGCGTAGCGGGAAGACACCGAGGTGAATCGCTCATGTCGGGACGGTTCTGGCGCCGCGGCGGCCAGCAGTTTCGTGAAGTCGGCCTGCGGACGCAGTATTACGTCGTCGGCCGGGCCCCGCTCCACCACCTCTCCGCGGTACATCACGAGAATCTCGTCGGAGAAGTGCCGAGCGGTTGCCAGGTCGTGCGTGATGTAGAGAACGCACAGGTTCTCTTCCCGCTGGAGGCGGGCGAGCAAATTCAGAACACCCAGTCGAATGGAAACGTCGAGCATCGAGACGGGCTCGTCCGCGATGAGGATCCTCGGCCCAGGTGCGAGGGCGCGTGCGATGGCGACCCGTTGACGCTGGCCCCCGGAAAGCTCGTGGGGGCGGCGATCGACGAAATCGGCGGCAGGTTCGAGGTTGACCCGTTGGAGCAGTTCGACCACCTTGGCGCGGACCTGCTCGCGGCCCTTGGCTTTGCCATGCAATTGCAACGGACGGGCCAAATGATGCTCGATGGTGTGGAACGGGTTCAGAGACGCGAACGGATCCTGGAAAATCATCTGCACGTCGTCGCGATATTCTCGCAGAGCCCGCCCGTGCCGGCCGAACGATTTCCCGTCCAACAGGATGTCTCCGGCCGTGGGCGACTCCAACTGGGCGATGATGCGTGCCACCGTCGACTTTCCGCTACCGCTCTGCCCGACCAGAGCGACAGTTCGACCGGGGTCGAGGGTGAAACTCACGTGCTTGACGGCCTCCAAGGCCACAGATCGCAAACCGGAGCGGAGCCGGAACGTCTTCGACAGGTCCTTCACCTCAAGTCCGGCCACGTCAGCTCACCCCGGCTTCGAGCGCCGCACCGGTACGGATGAAGTCGCCCCGCTTTCCGGTCAGGCTCGGAAAGGACCCGAGCAACGTGCGCGTGTACGGGTGGTTCGCGGCGAAAAACATGTCCTCTGCAGTTGCTACCTCCAAGACCTTCCCGCCCTTCATGATCGCGATTCGGTCGCTGATCTCCAGCAGCATCGGCAGGTCGTGCGTGATGAAGATGACGGCGAAGCCGAGCTCGCGGCGCAGCCGCAGGATCTCCTGCAGAATGTCTCGCTGGACGACCACGTCGAGCGCTGTCGTCGGTTCGTCCATGATCATCAGTTGCGGATCGAGGGCGAGCGCCATGGCGATCATGACCCGCTGGCGCATCCCCCCGGACAGTTCGTGCGCGAAGCTGCTCAGTCGAGCGGGGTCCACCCCCACCAGTTCGAGAAGGTGTTCGCAACGATCGTGTCGCTCCTTTTTGGACATGCTGGGACGGTGGGTTTTGAACACGTCGGCGAGCTGCGATTCGATGGAGATCACCGGGTTGAGCGAGTTCATCGAACCCTGGAAGACCATCGACACCTTTTCCCAGCGGTATGCGCGCAGGCTCTTGCCGGCTAGAGCCAGTACGTCGACGTCCGATCCCGATTTGTCGTGAAAGATGACCCGACCGCTGCTGATTCGTGCCGGCGGCTTGAGAAGTTGGTTGATTCCGTAGGCGAAGGTCGATTTCCCGCAGCCGCTTTCTCCCGCCAATCCGACGAACTCACCCCGCTCGACGACGAGGCTGACATCGTCGACGGCACGAACGGTCGTTTCCGCCAGGTAGTCGACGCGGAGATTAGTCACCGTCAGCACTGCGGTCTGCGTCGTGGCGGGCGGCGTCATCGGTTGCGGGTTCATGATGGTGTGCTCATAGCGGTCTTCCCTTTTCTGACATGCGATGTGCGAAGTCGGGGGTTGATCACTTCGTCGATGCTGAAGTTGATGAGAGCCAGGCCACAGCCGAAGACCGCGATCATCAGGCCCGGTGGTACGAACCACCACCAACCGCCCAGCAGCAGGGCCTGCCCGTTCTGAGCGTTCGCCAGCATGGTGCCCCACGTCAGGGATCCGGTGGAGCCGATCCCGATGAAGGACAGGCCCGCCTCTCCCAGAATTGCGAAGATGATTGAGAAGACGAACCCGGATGACATCACGGGCAGGAGGTTTGGAAGGATCTCGACGCATACGACCCGCCAGGTTTTCTCGCCGGCGACCCGCACGGCGAGCACGTAATCCCGATTTCGCAATGACAGGGTTTGGCTGCGTAGCACACGCGCACCGGCCGCCCATCCGGTGAACGTCAGGACAAAGGCGACCAGGAACACGCTTTTGTGTTGCACGTAGCTGCCGATGACAATCATGAGCGGTAGTCCGGGGATGATGAGCATGACATTGCTGATCAGCGAGAAGGCCTCGTCGAGGAATCCGCCGACATACGGGCCGACGATCCCGAAAAATGCGGACAACACGAGCACGCCGAAGCCAACCAAGAGGCCGACCAGGAGCGACCCGCGCGTTCCGTACGCGAGTTGGGCGAGCACATCCTGCCCAGTTTGTGTTGTGCCCAGTAGGTGGCCGCCACCGGGGCCGGTCAGTCCGATGTCGTTGACCGCCGTGGGATTTTGGACTATGAGCGGACCGATGATCCCAAACAGCACGATCAGCACGACGATGGCCACGCCGACGATGAACTTTGGAGTGAGAAGCCGCTGGAACTTGTGTCTGCGCTGCGGGTCGGCGCCGACGGCGCCCAAGGTAGCCGCGTCGATCAGAATTTCAGACATCGGCTTTGGTCAGCCTCTCCCTCGGGTCCTCGGGTCGATGAATCCGTAGAACACGTCGACGACGAGGTTGGCGGCCAGAACCGCCATCGTGATCACCAGGAACAGTCCTTGCATCAGGGCGTAGTCGTTGTTGGAGACCGCGTCGAGCAAAGCGTTGCCGATGCCGGGATATGAAAACACTTTTTCAGCCACGATCGAACCGCTGACAACGAAGCCGAGTGAGATGGCGAAGCCGGTCACGGACGGCAGCACGGCATTGCGGGCCGCGTAGGTCAGCATCACCCGCATCGGGCTGAGCCCCTTCGCCTCCGCTGTGGTGACGTAGTCTTCCGAAAGCGTCGACACCATCATGTTCCGCATCCCCAGCAGCCAGCCGCCGACCGAGCTGATCACAATGGTCAACGCGGGCAGGATGCCGAAGTACAACACGCTGCTGATGAACCCTCCAGTGAAGCCGGGGGTCACGGAGTTCACGTCGTAACCTCCGTTCAACGGGAACCACCCCGCCACCGATCCGAAGAAGTACAGCAGGATCAGTGCCAACCAAAAGTAAGGCACGGCCTGCAACAGAGTCGTCGCCGGGATGAGTGAGTCCACCCAGGTGCCGCGTCGCCAGCCCGCGAAGGTTCCAAGGCCGACCCCCAGCAAAGCGGCGACCACGGTGGAAAGGCCCACCAGGCCAATTGTCCACGGAATCGCCTGACCGATCACGTTCACCACCGGGGTGGGAAAGTACGTGACGGAGATGCCGAACCTTCCGTGCACCAACCCGTTGAGGTAATCGAAGTACTGCTGCCACAGCGGTTCGCTGGAGTTACCGCCAAATAGCGCCTCGAGCGCTTTGCGCAGGCCGGGCGCGACGGGGCCCTGTTGCGACAGCTTACCGATCAGCGTGTCGACCGGGTTTCCCGGTAACAGCCTGGGAATCACGAAGTTCAGCGACACCGCCGCCCAGAGAGCGATGAGGTAAAACCCGATCTTTCTCAGAAGGTGCATTACGGTCCCATCTGATATTCAGCGTAGTCGGATTGCTACTTCGTCGTCATGTGCAGCAGCACCTGCTCGTTGTCTGGGGCGTTCCCGGGATTGGGTATCGCGTACAAGTTGTCCTTAGTCGGAAAGCCGGCGACGCGCGCGCTGTTGAACTCGACGAAATTCCGGTTGTCCACCACAGGTATGTAAGGCAGATCCTTGACGATCGCGTCCTGGATGATGGCATACGCCTTTGCCTTAACTGAAAGATCCTGCGTTGCTCCAGCATTCGCGATCGCTGCGTCGACGGCCTTGTTCGAGAACCGAACAACGTTTCCGAACGGGTTGATCGATGTTCCAACGGGTCCGGTGTTCTCCGAGCCGAAGTACTTGTCATAGATGTAATAGGGGTCCGCGGTCGGTCCCTGGAAGATGCCGTTGATCTGCAACTGGAACTTACCCAGCGCAGCTGCGCTGTTGTTCTCCTGGTTTGCCACCTGCTGCACATTGATCTCTATGCCAGCCGCTTTGAGTTGCTCGGCCATCGTCTGGAGCGCTGAGATGTAGTCGGTGTATCCGCTGGTCACAAGGACATTCATCGACAATCGTCGACCGGCCTTGGCGAAGATGCCATCAGCACCTTTCGTCCATCCGGCGCCGGTGAGCAGCGAGTCCGCCTTCGGCACGTCGGCGGACAGCGGCTCTGTCCCCTTGTCGGTTGCCGCAATGAATTGATCGTCGCGGCCCGGAACGAGGAACGTCGCGGAAATCGGGACAGCCAAACCGTAGTAAGCGAGCTTGTTGACCTGGTCGCGGTTGATCGCTGCGGCTATGGCTTGACGCACTACAGGATCGGTTTGTGGTCCGGTGCAGCCCAGCGCCGCTGAGGAGCACGTGTTCAGCACGACCTGCTGATTCCCGAAGACCGTGTAGGCAAGGTTCGGTTTGCTACCAATCACTTTCGTGACATTCGGGATGAAGATGCCCGCCCAATCCAGCTGTCCGGCCAGCAGTTTGTTGGTCGCCGCTTCATTGCCCGAAAGTGAGTACATCCGCAGCCCGCCGACTCGTACGGAGCTAGCCTCACGGAATTTTGCATTCGCCTTCAAGAGGTAGGACTGGGAGTTGAAGTCGCTGAGCGCCATCGGGCCGGTTCCCACTGGGTTTTCATTCACATCGGTCGCCGGGTTCGCTTTACTCTTCCAGACATGCTCCGGAACGATGTACGTCTGGCCCAATATCGTCGCCGCCGACGTATACGAGGGCTTGTCGAACGCGAGGGTGACGTGCGTGGCATCCGTCGCCTTTGCCGTCGGGGTATTACCGCTGGTGTTCAGGGCCTTGGTGTTTCGGATCAAGTTCATCGTGAACGCGACGTCCGAGGCACTGAAAGGTTTGCCGTCGCTCCAGGTGACCCCAGGCTTCGTGGTGACCGTGAGGATGGTGCCGGTGGCGTTCCATGCGTAGCTGACTCCTAGAACCGGCACCGGCTTCGTTCCCAGTGGTGCCAGCCCGTTGAAGAAGAACAACGGTTCGTAGATCAGCCCTTGAACTTCAGAAAGGACAGTCGGCGAAAGCGGGTTGAAGTTCTTCACGAACGAGCCGCTCGCTCCGGTGTAGACGGCCAGCGTCGGACCTCCGCCGGACGCCTGACCCCCACCGGACACCCGACCCCCACCCGCGGCGGAGCTGCTTGTTGCGGCGGGGCTGCCACTCGAACTGCATCCGGTCAAGGCCAGAGCAGTGATGGCCACCCCGGCCAGAACTCCGTTGAACGTTCGTCTGCTTGAGATCATCGTTGACCCGTTTCCAGTCGTGTCTTCGTCACTGCAGGACTCCTGGAGCCTCGCGCCGGCGGTCCTAAAATCAGGCGTGCATGGGCTGGGCCCAGCCTTTAGTTGGTTAACTAAGTGACGAACCGAGTATGATTGGCCACGTTGCCGACTGTCAAGGGAAGCGCAGTCGGCATCTTCATCGAGTGTGATGGTGGGCCCCGGACCGCAGTGCCGCCCGGGAGACACTCAGATGCTTGACACCCCGGGGAACGGCATGACATGACACACGAACGGGCCCGCAGAACCGGCTCGTCACCAGTTGACCAACTCCGAATCTCGGCGCAGACTCCGCAGCCAAGGGCTACCGGTCAAGCAGATCCAGTGTGCGGACCCGCGCATCACACCGGTGGCCGCACAGAGCTTCGGTGCGGCCAAGTAACAATAACAATCCATCAGCCACGGACGAGTCGTTACGGGGGTCGCACCGACATGACGCCCGCGCACGCCCACAGCGCCGTCGTCGCAGGTCGCCCCGGACGCGCCCTAGCAACGCCAAGCCCGCACGCGTCATCCGAACGGACCGCCGCACAGGAGGGAAGCACTCAATGAGTCTCGTGGGGCACAATCTTCCGCCCGCCAGTTACGGGAGACTACTGGACATCATCCGATCGGCTGGCCCATTGAGCCGCGTGGAAATCGCGCAAAGGGCAGAGTTGACCCAAGCCTCCGTGTCGATAATCGTTCGGACACTGCTCAATGACGGACTCATCCGTGAGGCCGGAAAAGCGCAGTCTACCGGTGGCAAACGAAGAATACTTCTCGAAGTTGTGCCCAACGCTCGTTATGCGGTAGGAATACACCTTTCGGACGACTCAATAGTATTCGTCGTCACTAACATGGTCGGTGGAATGATCGGCCGATGCCGCAGGCCGGGCCCCGGGAATATGCATCCTAGTTTGGTGACCGGACGAATAGTTGACGAGATCGACCAACTCTTGAAGTCGCTCGGTATACGCCGAGATGCCCTCGTTGGCATCGGCATCGTGGCCGCCGGTCCTCTGGACTACGCGGGCGGCATCATCGTCGGCTCGCCGGCGATGCGCCACTGGGACACGTTTCCACTTCGCGATGAACTCTCGAGCCGCACCGGCCTCCCGGTCGCCGTGGACAACGATGCAACGGCCGCTGCGATTGGCGAGTTCTGGGGCGGCCGCGTCGACGCTCCCCTCTCGTTCGCCTGCCTGTACATGGGGATCGGTATCGGCTCGGGCATTGTCATGAACGGCGTCCCGTTCCGAGGTTCGGCTTCTAACGCCGGCGAGATAGGTCACGTTTCACTGGATGTTTTCGGAGAAAGTTGCTACTGCGGAAACAGGGGTTGTCTGGAAATGTACGCCGGACCGGCCGCCGTGATTAAACAAGCGCGACAAATGGGAAGCGCCCCCCAAGATATAAAAGTCACCGACACTACGAAGGCTTTCGACCACGTCGCCCGATTGGCAGTCAATTCTGACCAAGTTGCACTGAAATGCATCCGCCAATCTGCCGATTACATCGCTGACGGTGCGATTACCCTCGCAAACATGACAGACCTCGACCTCATCGTGCTCGGCGGCTCCGGTTTCGCGATCGCGGGGGTGATCTACATTGAGGCTATCCGACCGGCACTGGCCGAGCGGTCCTTCGCCCGGCGAGCGCATGCGACACAGGTGCGCCTTTCGTCCAACCCCCGAGATGCGGCGGCGCTGGGAGCATCCGCACTCGTTCTGCAACAAGCGCTCGCCCCGCGTCCCTGAGCCTCGATCCACCGCGGCGTCTGTAGTCGATCTTGAAATCTGAGGTTGATCTTGGTTTTGGCGCTGGTCGGTGTGCGTGCGTGGCGTAGCCGCCGATCTCGGTATCGGTGGTGTCCGGGTGGGGCCGGTCGGTGCCTGGTGGAGGCGATCGGGCGGATAGGGAGTCAGGCAGCTTTGGGTGGTGCGTTGACCGCGTTGAGCATGCTGGTGAAGGAACGTTCCCGCCGGGAGTGGGCGGGTAGGTGCAAGCTGAATTCTCTAGCGGAGAAGGAGATCCGAGCGGGTACGTTGATGATCTGGTAGCGGATCGTGGCGGTGCGGGCCCGACCGAGGGCCCCGCCGGCGAGCACCCCGACGGCTCGGGTGAGGTTGTAGGCCATCACCGCGCAGGC
>JAABVA010001030.1_pt1 | contig 31087 bp, 27 predicted proteins | sample 5560331 | NCBI WGS metagenome assembly JAABVA01 (sample SAMN12812661, study PRJNA571458) | rock metagenome | isolation source: Antarctica rocks | place: Antarctica: Victoria Land, Mt New Zealand sud | collected 2016-01-07 | reverse complement strand
AATTAATGATATGATTTGATTAGATGCTCGCAATCTGATGATTCATTGACTCAGCAAGAAGTTATCTAATAAATTCGAGAAATCTTTCAGAATCATCAAAATTGTTAGTTCTCATTCTTATCAGCTAAAGTTGCTCAATGACTGATTCTGTTTCGACATCTTTCATACTTATCTGCTTCATTCTGCGATCAACAATCTCTTATCTGAACAAATACCTCTCGCGTCGTTTTCAATAGTCTTCGTCGAAAAAGTGCTTAGCTGAGAGATGAACGAAATATTGAACTTTCGAGTAAAGAACTCTCAGCTAAAGTATTTAATTAAGTGAACTGAAATAGAAGAAAACAGTTGAGTAAAGTTTGTGAATGTGATGAATGTCATCGAAGTCATGAACGTCTATCACGCTTGAAATCTCGATCGTTCGAATAAGAATTCATGAATCGCTTACGTGCAAGAAAGCAGCGACTCTGAATATGAGTCAGAGAATTAAAAGTCTCGCAGAAGCTTCGACTTTAAAAAGAGAAATCTATTGTCACGATTTTAGCATGTGTTACTCGAAAGATGTTGGAAAAAGAAATGTTAGATCACTTAGATGATGTTGAACAATATTATAGATGATGATAGATGTGAGATTATCAGTGATGTTATGAGAATCTCTCGATACGAATAATACTCAGCGTTTATGAGGTATAAGAATCTCTGAATGATCTCTTTCTTTTCTTTCTTCTTCGTGCAACGTCTTGTATCTAAAATCTAGTTATTAGAATTTCATTCTGATTTCATTCAGCTCTCAGTTCGTGACAAGATTCTATCAAAGTAATAATAATAATACCAGTCTTTTATATTGATAGTATCTCTAGTCTAGCTCAGTCTCTGACAGAATAGAAGTTAAAAGAATCAAAAGATTTCAATTCAACGCAGTTCAAATGATGTTAGAACATTGCATAATCAGAAAAATTATCATGCAGAGTTTTCACTCATGTGACAACATCTTCTTTAACAATCATAATCAATCTACGAAGAAGATTAATGACATGTCAATGTCAGTAAAAGATGAGAAGATACTACTAGTGAAAAAAACAATTCAGATGAAGAGTCTGCAAGTTATGATTACAAGTGATTGAAGAATTTGTGACTTATTAACTGCATTAATATCAAAACGTCTTCATCACATCAACAGTATCATCAAGTAATTGATGAAAAGATATCAGATAAAATAATCATTTCAGATGATGAGTTTGAAAGTCGTGATTACAATGTTTGAAGAAGTAGTGACTCATTGATCACACTGATATATTGAGAGAGCTTGAACTCATCTTCTTTACTTGACATCAAGTCATACATTTATCTACGTGAAAAATCAAGAGTTTATAAGAATGATCAGAATGCATTCTTTACTATTGATCAAAGTCATGCATTGAATGATTGCAATTGCATGTCTATATTAACGATTCATTCAACGTTTACATGATATAAGTTAATTCAAGAGCAGAATAGAATTACTTAATACAATTGCACTTTATCTTCTCATCATATGCATCTTTCTTTCATCACATATTTCTTTACTCAATGAATGACAATCATTAAGCAAGAGAACACAGTCTTTACATTATAATCACAAGCATTACGAATGCAAAGAAAACATTTTTCATCTTTGAATCAAGAATCAAATTGAAACATTATTGTATAAAATATCATTAATGAAGAGCAGAGCAAAGACGATGCATCATAATCAAACAGCACAGACACTCATTAAGAGTTTACTTAAGTATCACATGTTGAATAAAAGTTATAAATTCATTATTGATAACATAATGTTAAATTTGTTGTTTCAACGATGTAAAGTCATCATGTAGTTGATGAACAATTTTCTTTCTCAGAAAGTTTTATTCATTTGATATACATAGCATAGTTTTTCTCATGAGTCAAATCTAAATCAATGTCATAAGAGTGTATGAATTACAATTACAATTAATAATGTTTTAAATAGTAAATTTCATCATTGTTTATATTATTACTTTACTCATTTTTGAAAAATTTAACTAAAAATCATTTCTTTTATTACTTATTTAATAAGCTGTTGTACTTGAAAAGTATTTACAAATGTTGAAATGAGATCAGTGATGAAACTCATCTGTACGCGATGCTGACTACAAATTTACTGTTTAGCTACAGTAAAATCTAAAGATTATCAAAAGTTTAAACGACATCAAGATGCTGCATGATGATGAAGCGCTGTGCATTGATCATGTGCAGAGTTTTTGCAATCATGCAAACTTCAATAATCTTAATGTGCATGTTACAAAGCAATCTGCATGCAGATGAGAAAGTCAAATAAAACGCAGAACTACAAGAGAAATTACTTATGAAAATCATTTAATTCAGCATCTCATCATTGCAATAATAAAAACTGAGATAAAACATTCTTATGTTTAATTTGTTGAAAGTGATTAACAGAAAGAACTTAAATCATGAACATTCTGTAAATTTACATGCTAACTATGTATAAATCTTGTTAAAACTGCATGTCTGTTACTACAATATAAGCAACTCACAAGTTTCATTAAGTTCAACACAAGCAAACTTGAAAATCTTGTTAATATCATTTAACAAATGTTCAAATATAAACATTTTATACATAAATGATATGCTGATGAGAAAACTTCATTAAAAGAAAAGAAACACAAGTGAGTTAATAAAGAATAATTAAACTATGTTGTCTGATTAAAAGTGTAACATATGAACATTTTTGCAAAATATAATCAATTTGCATAAGAAAGATTTTTACAAATAATGCAAAATAAATGAGTCACATGCTTTACAAGCAAAGTGAGTGACTGCAAGATGTGATATACAATGATGATGATTGTCAATCTTAAAAATCTTACTTCTTTACTGAGTTTTAATGATCAACAATGAGATTTATCTGTATAAGATGCTGACTACGAATCTTCTGCAAGCTATGCTTGTCAGAAGAGTTGATTAATCTCATCAACAGAGCAGTAACAACGTGATATGTGCATGTTATGCTTACATACACAGATTGAGCATTACATTGTGATGCTCACAAACAACAAGATCACATGATCAAATAATCATGTGATCAAACAGTGAACGAAAGTTCACGTTGAAGTGATCAGCTTTCACAATACACAAATTAAGCATTGTATCATGATGCTCACAAACAACTTAAAGCTTATTTAGTCTGCTTAACTAGATGATCAAACAGCGAATGAAAGTTCATGTTGAAGTGATTAACTTTCACAATACATTGATTGTTCATTTAACTTACTCAGCTAGATGATTAAACAGCAAATTTGAAAGTTCACATTGAAGTGATCAGCTTTCAAAATATACAAATTGAGCATTGCATTATGATGTTCACAAACAACTTAAAACTCATCTAGCTCGCTCAACTAAATGATCAAACAGTGAACAAAAGCTCACATTGAAGTGATCAGCTTTCATAATACACAGATTGTTCATTTAGTTTAACTAACTAGATGATCAAATAGCAAATGAGAGTTTACATTGAAGTGATCAGCTTTCACATCTGCAATTTGTAAAGAGTGACAGAGACAGATTTTAGCACTTTTAGTGATCAATATCTCAAATATTTATTTAATTTCATGTCTCAGATTTGCATCACTTTTAGCTGATGCATATTCATAAAAGCATCAACATCTTTAAAACTTCTAAAAGCGCAGTATGTTTATTTATCATTTGATTCAATAAATATGATCTTGACATTTGTAGCAATTAAAGTTGCAATGTTGAATAATATCATTGAAGCTTGTAATTTACTGTTATCTCTGCATGATATTTCTTCGTTAAAATCATCATCAACGATCAAGCTTTTTTTATCTTTTTTTTCTTTCTTCATTAAGTGCATGAAGTCTATGACTATGACACTATCTAGACATTGTGTGTATGCTAAATCACATGTAATCTAGTCATAATTGCTGCTGTATATCTTCTCATTGAACAGTCACATCGATAGAGTGCATATACAAGCGTGTGAACTGTTTATATTATCAAGTGATCACATAAACAACTCAAAATTGTGAAAGCTGATCACTTCAATGTAAGCTTTTAACTTGTCTGTATGATCATTAAGCTAAGTGAGCTAGATGAGCTTTGATCTACGTAAATGAAAGTAGATGAACTTTGATCTATGTATTTGCGACGCATGTAAATCGATCAGAAAATCGAAAAATCAATCGATTTACTGCGTTGCACAGATATGTATGTGTGCAAAAGCTGAGTCGTGCCTTCGCAATAACTGTATAAATGTCGTATATTAGTTGCAGCATGTTTGCAAAGACGTTGCTGTCATTCTGTGTATATGAGCAAAGACTGTGTCGTGTCTTTGCAGTGTATATGCTTGCGATGCATGTACATCGATCTGATAAAGCGAAAAATCGATCGATTTACTTCGTCATGCAGACGTGTAGATGCGCAAAAGCTGAATCGTGCCTTCGCAGTATGTGTGTGTATGTTGTATATGAGCTCAACGTGTGAATAACGCGCTGTTATCGCTTTATGTGTGATTGCGCTGCATGTAAATCGATCTGAAAATCGAAATTGATCGATTTACTGCGTTGCACAAATGTGTATGTGCGCAAAAGCTGAGTCGTGTCTTTGCAGTATATATGTATATGTCATATATGAGCTGCAGCGTGTATGCAAAGACGTTGCTATCATTCTGTGTATGTGCAAGCTTCAACGTGTTGACGATCGCGTTATCATTACTTTGTCTATCAAAAATTTATTGTATACGTTGCATGCAACATACATAGAGCATGATCTTTATGCTAATTTCTCTCTTAGACTTGAAAGATTACTCAAAGAGTTTTCTTGTGACAGATTCACAGTTCAAGATGAACAAGATCTCTCACTGCTCAGATTTTAACAGTTTACTTCTTAAGCATGAGTCGCAGACATTTCATCTGCAATATGCATGCATATTGCAGTCGGTTTCTTCTTTAATCACATTGACATGTGCTACTGTTCTCTCAAGTTATACAGATGATGTCTTCAACTAGAGATTGACTTTATTATCAAGACATTCAAGAGTCAAAGCTCAGTAAAGAAATAAGATTCTTGAGATCGACAGTCATCATCATTGTATATCACGCTTTGCAGACGCTCAATTTGCTTGTAAAGCGTGCGACTCATCTGTTTCATGTTATATGTAGAGATCTTTCTTATGCAGATCGATTGTATCTTGCAGAAATGTTCATATGCTACACTTTTAATTAAGCAGCGTAGTTCAATCATTCTTTACTAATTCGCTTGTGTTTCTCTTCTTTTAATGAATTCTTCTCATCAGCGTATCATTTATGTATAGAATGTCTGTATCTGAACGTTTGTTAAATGATATTAACAAAACTCTCAAGTTTGCTCATGTTGAACTTAATGAGACTTGTGAGTTGCTCATGTCGTAGTAACAGACATGCAGTCTTAACAAGATTTATACGTAGTTAACACATAAATTTTAAAGAATGTTCATGATTTGAGTTTTTTCTGCTAATCATTCTCAACAGATTAAACACAAGAGTGTTCTGTCTCAGTTCTCATCATTGCAATGATGAGATGCTAAATCGAATAATTTTCATAAGCGATTTTTCTTGTAGTTCTGCATTCTATTTGACTTTCTCATCTGTGTGAGATTGCTTTGTAGCATGCACATTGAGATTATTGAAGTCTGTACGATCGCGAAAACTCTGCATGTGATCAATGCACAGCGCTTCATCATTACGCAGCATCTTGATGTCGTTCAAACTTTTAATAATCTTTAAACTTTACTGTAGCTAAACAGTAGATTTGTAGTCAGCATCGCGTACAGATAAGTTTCATTGCTGATCTTTTGAGCTTCAATGTCAACTTCATTATATACATTCAATGATTTTGTTTATCATATATCAGCATCTCAATTCTTGAATTTATGCAGCGTAAGTCATAAATGATAGTTTTCTCATGTTGTTCAAGATAATTGACTCTCTTCTTAATCTGTGCTTGATTTCTCTTCATTCATTCTGAATTAATCTGAATTAATCTCTTGATCTTGTGTAAATTGTAATCAACATTGATTAATTTGATAGTGTCAATGATAAAGCATGATGACTTTTCATTTAAATACTTCTGCAGTTTTTTTGAATTTTCTTAAAACAATTAAACTATGTTCATCATTTTAGATTTGATCAATTTTGAAGTTATCAAAGTCACAAAGACTTTAAACACAAGTTGAAAGTATTACATAATTAAACGTTAGCAATCATGTTGAACATGTTTTCTCTTACTATGCATGTGATAACTTTCAAGAACAACATTAACAGAAAGTAAAGACTTTGTCACTTACTCAATAAAGAATAAGTGCATTCATAGAACTCATGATACAGAATACAGTCTTCTCATTCTTGTTTCAGACATTGTTGATAAGCATGTTGATTGCTTTGATCTTGCTACAGTTCACTTTGAAGATAATGTCAAGAATGTGCTTCTCATAGTGTGAGAATGCATCTCATTGACTATAAATAATGCGTGTCTGCAAGACTAGCTCGCGAGATTAGATCAAAGAAACTAACGAGTGAATAAAGATAACAACTTGACAGAAGATGAAAACTTTGCGAGCTTTCACTTTCATTTCTTAGCAATTAGTTCTATCATCAATAGAGTGCTATCTTATTATCTTCTACTACGCAGTTTCACGTAAAGAGATCTCGTCATTTCACAGTTTTAATTGCTTCATTTGCATGAAGCTGCTCAGTAAAAGATGTCAAATGTGCAACGACTCATTAGAAGTTGCATGATCAAAAGAAGTGATAACTTCTTTCACACTGAGAATTCATCGTTTCATCAGAACAGATCTGAGAATCACGCATTCAATCATGCAGATAAGAAGTTCAAGTCGCAAGAATTTAATGAACAGACAGATCATATTTTTTGACAATCAGCAAGCGAAGTACACAAGCAGTTAAAGAATCTGAAAACGCAGAATGTACTGCTTGTTTTGCAACTTCATGTATTGAAACTCAAGCGAGAGACTTGATTAATTTCTGATCATCGATGTCAACATAATGATGATCACTATTGAAGTGATGCACGTAAGCATGCTAATTGATCTCGCAAGTCTAAAGAGCAAAATGTCACAGACTACGACTTCTTGATGTTCTGACTGCAAGACTGCAAAGACTTCATAGTTGCAATGTCATCTGATTTCATCACGAAAGAAAAGAAGCTGTGATGATCTGCATCATACTTGTCAGAGAAGTCTTGCAATCAGTGACAAGATCATATGATGAGCATGCACAATCATGATGAGATACTCAACTGAAAGTACTACACTGAATACTTACGTGCTAAACTTAGCAATTCTAAAATTCATAACTTTCAAACAGAATGTTGACTTGAGACTGCGAAGCAGTGAGCTGATCAAAATGTCGCGAATTTCGAGTAATATTTTATTAGACTGTACGCAGATCTGAACTATCATATATTCAATGAGACTCGCATGATGTACTTGCAAATGAAGATTAATGAAATCATCATAAATGAGTTTCTTCGCATTTTATACATTTCTATCAATTATGTTGATCTGCTAAAGCATCTTATAAACATTGACTTGCATTTGCAAGACATTGATGCATTGTTGAAGTTACATTCGCAGCAAAGTGAGAGTGCAGCGTCTCAAAAGAGTTTTTGATTCTCACATGAGAAGATGAAGTTTATTGCTGCAACGAAGAATTCGAAGTTCTCTGCTTCGAGCACGCAGTCTAAAGATGATGCAACACTCAAGTTCAGTGAGTTCAAGCAAGATGCTACTTCATTCAATCTTACGTGCTAATTATGCAAGAAGATGAAACACAAGATCAATAATTTGATGTGTCTCAACTATGCATTCAGACAAAAGATTTGTAATCATGATGAAAAAGCTAGAAAAGAGAAAGTCTGATGTTCATTGTTGAATCATTAAATATAACTATAAAAAGATAATTGTCACATGCATTGATGATATCAGTATTGACAAATGTCTCTGAAAAGATGCGCGAAGCTCACTGTTTTATTGACTCTGAGATCAAGCGAAATTTTATATTGCAATCATGAGTAAAAAAGCACAAGTTATTGAAGAATCATGCAACTCTGAAACAGATTCAGATGATCAATGATCATTGAATTCTCTGCTATAATATGCATCAGATCAATATAAAGTTGATTAATCACAAGAAAGTTTGCAAAAGCTGAAACATTAAGTTTCATGCTGTGAACATGCAAGAATATGATATGATTCTTGACTACTCGTGATTAGATGAGATCGACTCAAATATTCGCTGACGCAAGCGTCGCTGATCGTATCAAGAAAACAGCACTCAGCGTGCAAGATAAATACAAGTTAGTTTGTGCAAAACATTGAAATTTGTTGAGCTGACAATGCTTGCAGCTAAGAAAAGAAGAGAGACTTATGTAATTCTGTTTTATCAGCTGCTATCTACAGATGATTTATCACAGAACGCAGATCATCAGACTGCAAAATGCAATGCATTTCAAGTGAAAGAATCAGAGATACTCTTTGCTATTCAAGATTTCAAGAAATTGTTTTCTGAGATTCTTTCTGATAGTCTGAACATGCATGATCAAATGAAACATTTCATTGATCTGATGAAGAACAAAATGTCTTGCATCGAGTCTATTTATAAAATGACATGAGATGAGCTCGCTGTGATACAAGACTATCTAGACAGCGCGCTAGAGAAGAAATGAATTCATTCATCAAGTAGTTCTGCAGAAGCATCTGTGTTGTTTGTAAAGAAGTTGAACGAAAGTTTTCGTTTATGCATGAACTATCATGATCTCAATGAAATAACAGTAAAGAACAATTACTCATTGTTTTTACTGTCTGACATGCTGAATCGCTTTGTTCATACAAGACACTTTATCAAAATTGATATTTGCAACATTTATCATCGCATTTGAATTCGCAAGAACGATGAATGAAAAACGACTTTTCATACACGCTATGATCAGTTTGAGTATCAGATGATGCTTTTTGAACTGACAAATGCTTCTGCGATCTTTCAGTTCTATGTAAATCACACGCTTAAGTCATTCATGAATATTTGCTGCGTGATATATCTGAATAATGTCTTAGTATACTCTGAGACGAAAGAGCAGCATTGAGAGCATGTGTGCAAGATTCTTCGCGCGCTACTGAAATATTTACTGTATATCAAGCTGTTGAAATGCACTTTCAATCGTAGCAAAGTTATCTTTCTGAGATTCGTGAGAAAGCGAAGAAATATTCAAATGAAACAGTCTCATATCGACGTAATCACTAGCTGATTTAAACTTAAGTCTGCAAAGAACATTCTTGTATTCTTGAAATTTGCAAGATTTTATCAATGATCTATAAGAAAGTTCTCTCAAATCATCATGCTCTTAACAGATTTAATCAAGAGTGCGAAGAAGAGAATAATGTGTTCACTCTTTGCAATGACATTAAAAGCAAGAAAAGCTTTTGAAAGATTGAAAGCAGTCTTTGTCAATGCTCTCATTTTGAAACATTACAATTAAGATGTGAATCTTCGTATGAAGATTGATGCATCAAATCGCGAAGTCAAAGACGTGCTTAGTCAGAAGAGCAAGACTGATCAATGACATTTCATTGTGTACTATAATTATAAGTTCAAAGAAGCTGAAGTACGATGAGACATGCAAAACAAAAAGTTGTACGCTATAGTTCTTAATTTTAAGAACTGATGACACTATCTTCAGAGTAGCAAGCGATTTATATATGTGATAACAGATCACAATAATCTTCGTTACTTTATGATGATGAAGAAGCTCAACGCATGACAGATGCGCTGAGCTGAGAAATTAACTGCGTTTGACTTTCATATAGAATATCACAGAGGCAAATTAAACTCTGCAAATGTGTCATCAAGAAGACTTGACATCATGAAATTGAATGATAGCAAGAAGAATAATGATTATTTTCTATCTACTCTGCAAAACAAACTTCGCAATCAAAAATGTCAATCTGAGCTGCTAGAGAATGAAGAAGTTTCGACAGTGATCAAACTCGCAGCATTAACGACGTAACTGAATGACATAGTCATTGCAAATACTCAAGTCATGTGTTTGAATGAGAAAGTACTTGCTAAATCTTGCAGAATTCTAGACACTGCGTCGTTTCAACTTCTGATTTATCAGATTATGAAGTCGAAGAGATTTTATTTGAAGATGAGTGAATCAATGACTGCGTGACTGCTGAAGTTACAACAAAGAGACGTCTTTGTTATGAATAAGAAGTGATATCAACGATTTGCATCTAGAAAGAATGAACTTTCAAAATGAAGTATGAGAGATGATGAACTGCTACGTCGTGATCTTGCAGTTTATGTACTCAATGACTTTGCTACAAGAAATGAGATTCTGCATATGAATCATGATGATTTCAAAGCAGATCATTTTGCACATGCTCATATTGAGACTGCAATAAGAAGAAAATATTACTGATTGAAAATGCTCAAAGAGATGATGAAATATGTTTGCATTTGTTCAGACTGTCAGCGATTGCAAGTGCATCATCATAAGTTCTATGAGAAGCTGACATTTATATCTTCAGAGAGCGTGAATTCATTTCACACGATAATCATAAATTTCATAACAGACATGCTTTCTGCGAAGAATTCGTACATCGAAAAAACAAGCGATGTTATATTGATAATGATAAATAAGTTAATCAAGCATGCAATTTATATTTCGACAATCAAAAATTTGAACGTCAAGAGACTTATGAATCTGCTATGACGAGAATTCGTATCTCAGCATGAAATGATGAGAAGCATTATATTGAATTGAGACTCACTGTTTATTAGTCATTTCTGAATCACTCTATGTTGACATCTTGAAGCGAAGCGAAAGCTAAGCATTGCGTTTCATTCGCAAATCAACGATCAAACAGAAAGACAGAATCAGATGCTTGAGCACTATCTGCAAGTGTATTTCAATTACAAGATGAATAACTGATCAGAACTTTTGTCAATGATGACGTTTGCATATAACAACAGCGTACACGCTAATATTGAAAAAACTTTACATGACTTCTAAAGAAATACACTGCAAGCTTTGCAGAGACATCTGAGAACAGAGCTTTAAAGAAAAAGACATTCTTGACTATGAAGTGAGCAGAATGACTACGAAGTATCAGAGAACATTTAATGAGACTATGAAAATGAGTAGCAGAGCAGCAAGCAAAGTATTATAACACTCATCATAAAGTTGCAAGCTTTCAGATGAAAGACAAAGTGCTTTTGCAAAGTATAAACATTCATATGCTTCGATCAAAGAAGAAGATTGATCACAGACAACTGAAATCATTCAGAATATTGAAGAAGATCGACATGCAAGTGTATAAGCTTGAACTATTTGAAAGATATGATGCAATTCACTTGATCTTTCATGTTTCTTTATTGAAATTCTGACACTTGCGTGATGAGAATTCGAAGTCGCAAATCATTCTTGTAGAAGAAAAAAAGAAATGAGAGATAAAGAAGATACTTGATCAGCAAATCAAGAAAGAAAAGATTGAGTATCTAGTTCAATGAGCTGATTCGTCTTTCTACGAAAACTTCTGAGAATCAATGAAAAATCTTAGCAATGCGAAGAAGATCATTGAGAACTATGAGACAGAAAGACAAGTACATCAGTTAACTGCAAAGAAGTCAAAGAGAAAAAAGAAAAACAGATCACGTAAGAATCATGATTGAAAGAGTATCAAAAGCGCAAAGACGCAAGTTTAAGAAGTTAATATTAAACTACAATTATAAAATCTTACATAACATATGTCTTTTAAAAAAGAAGATGACGAACGTCGCGAAAGAATGAAGAAAAGAAGCGATCAACGATCGCGAGTGAGAATGTCGAAGTGAAGAAGAAAGCTATTTATTCATCAACGAATCTCGTCACGCACTGTTTACTTCAGTCAATACTTACGAGATGAAGACGAAGTGACGTGATGACAACAAGAAGTGACAAGAACGAGAAAGATGAAAGTTTCTATTCAACTGTTAAATACAATCTCACATGCTGAGAGAAAAAACTACTCACTTTTTCATTGTTGAAGACGAAGAACGAGATGATTTCAAGCATGAGCAATGAGATGTTGAATCATTGCTCGCACAGCGTGATGCATCATCAGCTGAAGAAGATGCAAGACTAGATTCATCACGTAATTATGCTTTTCTTTAAAGCAATGCTTGCATTTGCGAGCACGCTCAATGAGAGCACGACACATGTGAGTCATTACTACGCTCAGATGATGAACGCAGCGACAGCATCAGATCTTCTGATCATGATGATTTAATATACATCAGCATTTATCAAAACATGCAAAGATAGATATGTTTATCAGAAATCATGAGTTCAGTCATTAACGCAGCAAACGCGAAGAGAGCAGAAGAAGCAGAAGAAGCAGACGCAGCAGACGTTGCAGTGATGACGACGCGAAGAAAAACATACATCTCAAGAAAATGAGCAGATTTCATGAGCATGTTAGCATGATCTCAGTGAGTATGAATGCTACTACTTATCATGATAGTGATGATGATGATGATGATGTTGATACTGCTATGTCATTCATGTTAGCTTATGAGCTGACTTGCATCACAACAACGCTGTAACGAAAGAAGCTCATATCATAAGCTGCAAGCTATGCAAGATATGCATAGCAGATCTCATGCTTTATCAGTTTGAAAGAGCAGTATTCACGAAAGAGTATGCTGAGACGAGACAAGAAGAAAAGAAAGAAAGAAAGAAAGCAAAGCTGAAGAGTTGATATCAACAATCTCGCACTAGTTCTGTTTATGCTTGTTAGCATGATCAACTTATGACACTTCTACACAGATGCTAAAGCGCTGAAGAAGTCATGACTATGCTATCAGCTACAAGAAGATAATACGATGCTATGAAGATTCAAAGATTGAGTCTTTAAGAGAGAATGCAGTTGTGAGAATGCATCTCATCAACTATGAATGATGCATGTCTGTAAAACTAGCTCGCGAGATTAAATTGAAGAGATTAACAAGTGAATAAAGATAATGACTTGACAGAAGATGAAAATTCTGCAAGTTCTCACTTTCGTTTCTTAGCAATTAATTCTATCATCAATAGAGTGTTATCTTATTATCTTCTACTACGCAGTTTCACGTAAAGAGATCTCGTCATCTCACACATAGAAAGATTCAACTTGCTTCAAGTCGTAAAGATGATTTGTTTCAAAGCAAACATATCTTTTATTTCAATCTTCTACTTCAAAGAACATAAGTGACTATGTCTCTGAAAGTTGTTCAAGATGCAAGAATGTGCTAAGTACTTTAAGTCAATGAACTTTCATCATTCAGTTGTTGATGTTGAGTTGAAGCTCAATTTCAATGCAATGATTATTAATTCAATCTTGCTTTTTCTTATTCATCTTTTTTTGAAGTTGATTAATGATTATCATCACTGAGAAATTAACAAGTTTGTTGAATCTTGATGAAAGATTGCAATTAATATCTTGATGTTTATTTGATTTTACATTTGTAAGAGAAAAGTTGAAAAACATTGATTAATTGATATCATGTTGTAATCATAGTGTGTTGCACACAATCTTTAACTGTTTGATGTACTTTTGAACGACTTGAGAATTTGTCTCTTGAATTTCAATGATTTTCATATGTATTTTGTTCATGTCTTTCAAATTTTGATATGTACAGTATTTCAAATTGACTCGATGAACTTTTTTTCTTTTCATATTCATTCATGTTAATTCACTATCAAGTCTATCATCAGCATGTTTATTCATGTCATTATTTGAAAGAGAGATTGTTCAAAGAGTGTATCTGTAACAAATCACTTACAAGATTTTTTATTCATGATCTTAAATAGATTGATGATTTTGAACATCTGAATCATCTTTCTATACATCTCATTCACGATCAATTGATCTCATCTCATATCTCAGAGCTTTCATATTGACTGTGATTGTCTTGCTTTAAAACTCGCTTTTTAAGAATAATGTAAACTTCTCATTAATTTTGCAACGTGAGTCTTGTACATGTTTATTATGATCACACATATGAGACTAGAATTAGCTTACTCTTCTTCTGATAAAAAATATATATCTGTTTATCTCAGTCTGATGATCAGCGCGTTCATTTTAACATCACAATATGCATGATGAATTTATCAACATAATAGATCATTGTTCTTATTAAGATGAATTCAAATCTTCTTTAATCAGTTGATGATCAAGATTGATGAAATGATAACTAGATTAACAAATTTCAACGATATGAGATGTGCAAATGAGCTTGTGTTCATACATGAACACTCAATTTTCAATCTGTTATCAGAAGAGTACTTTGCATCTTTAGACTGAAAAGTATTAAGAGTATCTTCTTTCAGATGTTCATTGAACTTCTTCTTGTGATAAGTATCGTTGATCTCGTCATGTGCTATGTGCAATAAATGATTCAGACAAATCAATTCAAGCATTTTTATTGTCTTATCAATAAATTAGCATGCTTCATTCTTAATTTTGCTGACATTTATGTTTATCTTTTCAAGACTCATATCATTGACATTGTATTTTCTTCTCATGAACATTTTCATCTCAAACATCATAAAAATCTCAAAAGTCTGATATAAAAAGAGTGACGTGATCATTCTTTGCAAATGTATGCATGATTGAGATTCAACATGATTAAAGTCATGCAAAAACAGTTGAGCATAATTTCGTCATCTGTCTTCTTCATGAAGATGCTTTGTAATAGTCAATGATATCTTTGTCATGAGTTTGTTTGATCTTGTTAATCAAGAAACAAGATTGACTTTGATATTTTAATCATCTTGCGTAATGCTTCTTTAAAGTCTTCTCACTATCTTCAACATCATTGAGATTCATGTATGATCATGCATGTTTTGACTTTCTTGCAATATCTTCTTTAAATAAAGTGTTGAAGATCATCATGTTCTGTTGAGATTTCATCTGCTGAGATGAAGATTGTACAGTTGCTTCATGTTGTTTAATTCAACTCGTTGAATCTCGATGTAAATTGATAATATTGTTTTCATTCAATGAAAAACTATCATTCTTTGATTCAAAACTTGATACTATTATTGAATTATCAAAAGTTGAAGTTGAAATGTGAGATTTATCTGAAGCTAACATTAACATGTCATTCTCTTGCGTTTGCATCTTGTTGTTCAACTTTCATCGCTTTGAATGTGATAATTCAGAACTTTCATCATTCTCTGTAAATATTACTTGTTGTTAGTTTGTCATTCATACACATACTTCAATGACTTACTATAATGCAATGTTTAATCAGTTAATGTAATGCTTGTTGTATTTTTCTTTGAATGATTGAATCTTGATTGCTTTCAAGAAAAATATATAGGTGTGTGAATCTTGTTTATGAGATCTTCACTCTTGTCAGTTCGCTGTGAATGTACACTCTTCACAAATCTTTTAGATTTCGCTGCATTGTCTGTTGAGTTAACGTTATTCTTCATTGTATTCAGAACAGCTGTATTATTTGCATCATTCTCTTTCATGTTAACAACTGCTGACTGTTTCTGAACATGAGTAGACGCTGCATTGTCTGCTGAGTCAACGTTATTCTTCGTTGTACTCAGAACAGCTGTATCATTCGCATTACTCTCTTTCATGTTAATGATTGCTGACTACTTCTGAACATGAGTAGACGCTGCATTATCAGTTGAGTCAACGTTATTCTTCGTTGTAAACAGAACAGCTGTGTCATTCGCAACGCTTTCTTTTGTGTCAATGACTGCTGACTACTTCTGAATATGAGTAGAGTCTATTCAATTCTGCTCTATGAAATCTAAAGTTTTTATCAGTCTTTATTGATATACATAATTTATCAAATTATCAATTGTCATTTCATGATCAATTAATAATGTGTTGATCTCATTTCTTTAAATTGTCACTTTGTTAATTTTTTTGCTTTCATTAACATCAATGAATCTTGTGTGCTCTTGATAAGAAACTGAGATTGATGAAGCATTGTTTGTGAGTTCTGCACTGATCATTAGTTCACTGTTTACATACATGTGTTTCTGATCTATCAGAATATGATGTAGCGTAAGTCACATTAAAGCGAGCAGTATGATTAAATTGATTCAAGACATCACGTAAAACAGCTTGAAAAGTTCTGTCTGAATTTATTTTCAAGATCTTGTCATCTGTGATGTAAATGATAGTGTTCATCTCAATGTAGCTCATGTCATCTTTGAAAATATCAATTCACATCTGAAACAAAACATTATAAAATCAATCTCTGTCATCATGTAAATCATGATTAAATACATCTTTGATTGAAGTCAAGCTCATTTTCAAGATCTCTCTTGAAGTGATCAGATTCAAGTGTGAACTCATTATCACATGAAGTTTAACGTTTTCAAGTGTTCTGATGAATGACATGACTTTTTGTGACTGCAAAAACTCAAATGCAAATGATGCTCATTGAATCTTTACAATCTTGCGTGTGATGATGAGTGATTGATCATCTGAAGATGATGTAAAAATAGTTTGTGTATGAATGAAAAATGTGTTGATCTTTTCAATGCATTTTTGTTTAAAGTATTTCTTGTTGAAGAGCAATCATTGAACTATAGTGATTAAACTGCTGATAATATGATTTGCTTCAAAGTCATTGAACATAAGTGAGTTGACGTTGTACAGAAACAATGTTAATTTCTTCTCAATGATAATTGACTTTTTGTGAAATCTGATGTGCTTGAGTGTAGATGTGTGCTTTTCAAGTCATTGCTCAGCTTGATTTGTTAGATTCTTCAGCTGATATTTATCAATGTTTAAGATTTTGAGAATCTTTGTCATGTTTTTGAAAGTTGAACACTCATCATCAAGTTGAGAACTCTGATATCTGATAGTAATATTCTTTTTGAGACGTAAGCTAGTCATTATGATGAGTCAATAAAATCAGTTTGATAAGATAAATGATGATGATGAAATATGAATGCTGATATCTGACTATGTGAGATGAGTTGACGTGATAAACTAGACGCGTACTTAACTAATGTTAAATATGCAGATTCAATCAACTGAGATTGAACATATTTTGATCTTGATGATGATGCTCATTGAAAGAGACACATGATTAGATCATGATTTTATGTGATTATGAAAGCAACTTGAAAGACTCACATCGAATATGATGAGCAAATGAATGAAAGATTAAGTTGTGTTAAGTACATGCAGTGAATAAAATACTGTAGAAGTTAAAACATAGTGAATTTACTTTAGCTTACATTGAAGATCTGCGCTCACATGATGCACATAACAACTTAAAGAATAAACTAGTTTATTGTTGATTGAAGTGTATTGTATCTGCAAGTTATTATGTTTGTATTTCAGTATGTATTACACAATGATCAATGTCTCAATCTCTTTGACAGACTTGAACTAGCAGCAGACAAAGAATTTAAACTTTGAAAAAGAATATCATCTTCTGTGAAACATGTTTATCAGTCGATGAATATTACTTCTTGATCAGATTTATTTTCTTGCAATGCTTGCTCTTCTGAGAAGTTTGTTACTTGATCTTTGCTTACATCTCAATGATGCTCTTGCTCTTTTGCAAGATTTGCTGCAAAAGCTTCATTTACATTCTGATGATGCTTTTGCTCTTCTGAGAAGTTTGTTACTTGATCTTCGCTTATGTTCTGATGATGCTCTTGCTTTTCTGAAAAGTTTATTGCTTGATCTTCGCTTATGTTCTGATGATGCTTTTACTCTTCTGAAAGATTCATTACTTGATCTTCGCTCACATTCTGATGATGCTTTTACTCTTCTGCGAGATTTGTTGCAGAAGCTTCATTCACATTCTGATGATGCTCTTGCTCTTCTGAAAGATTTATTACTTGATCTTTGCTCACACTCTGATGATGCTTTTGCTCTTCTGAGAAGTTTATTGCTTGATCTTCGCTCATGTATCAAGCTTTGTTCTCATTTCATTGTGACTCTTGCTCTTGAAATTGACGCTCTGTTTTCATGAAATCAATGAATTTTTGTTGACTAAAGTATTTCTTATAAACTTCGTTGATCAAGAACAGATTTTGAACATGTTGTATCATGTGTAAATTACGAGCGTAATCATGCTGAAATTCATCATAGTTACATAACATAATAAACAAGTCATAAGCATGATTACAGACAGTCAGAAGACGATTGAATTGAGACATGAAGTCAAGTTTTTGAATTCTCATCATACATAAAATGATGACAGAAGCTTCTTTGTCTTGAAAAGAATTAATCATGTATGCTTCAACATTTTGAACTTTTGAGTTTGAGACTAAGCTTCTCTTCAGTAACTGAACTTGTGCAGTATATTTTATAAGAATGACAATGTTCTTGATAAATATCTCAACTTCAGCGTAGATCTTGACTAGCTCGATTGCTACAATGACTTCAATCTCATTCTGCTTAAACTGAGATGCATTGATTCTTATGTCGATCTCATTGATGTTGAGAAATGTCAACAATCATTTTATTTTGCAAAAGCTCTTCAATATGATGATTGCAATAGTTATATTAAGTTGAAGTGAAGACTTGACTGAGAATTGCATCTGAGCTTTGTATCAGACAGTGAATATGATGTCATCTATGATGAGAATTACGCGATACTGTTCAGTGAGAAGCATATGAGAATATTCAAGCATAATCAGACGTTTGAATAGACTTCTGTTTATGTAATGCGTGAAACAATTGTTCTTGATGTCTTCTTTCGTTGATCGAAGTTGCTCATCATCATTGAACATATACATTGAATCATTGCTGTGAATCATAGCAATAAAGATCTTTGCATTCTCGACTCTTATGACTTTCTGAACAACAGTATGATCTTCTTTGAATTTTTTAGCATAGTAGTGTCGAAGTTGATCAGCGTGTAGACAACAGCGCTCACGTCATGCTCAAGAATATTCACACTTAGCTCAATCTCGATGCGCTGAAAGAATTCTTGATTTTTCATGTCAAGAATTTTTCTCATCTTAATTCTTTAAAAGTATAAGCAGAACGTCTTAATAACAGCGTCACACGACTGATAATAAGATTCATCTGTACGTGATGTCAACTACGAATCTTTTGATTCTATTCTGCGTTCGAATAGAAGTCAGAAGAGTCAAGAGATCTCAATTCAACGCAGTTTGAATGATATTAGAACGTTGCGTGATCAGAAAAGTTGTCATGCAGAGTTTTCACTCACACGACAACATTCTTTTCTAACAGTCACAATCAATCTACGAAGAAGATTAATGACATGTCGATGTCAGTAAGAGATGAAAAGATACTACTAGTGAAAAAGACAATTCAAATGAAGAGTCTGCAAGTTGTGATTACAAGTGATCAAAGAATTTGCAACTCGTCGACTGTGTCAATATTGAAACATTTTCATCACATCAACAGTATCATCAAGTAATTGAAGAAAAGATATCAGATAGAATAGTCGTTTCAAGTATTGAAAGACGTGACTACAGTGCTCAAAGAAATAGTGACTCGTTGATCATGCTGATATATTGAGAGAGCTTGAGCTCATCTTCTTTACTTGACGTCAAGTCATTTATCTATTCACATGAAAAATTGAGAACTCAAAAGAATGATCAGAATGCATTCTCTTTCATTGATCAGAGTCAAACATCAAACGATTGTGATCGCATGTCTACACTAACAATTCATTCAACGTCTACGTGACATAAGTCAAATCAAAAGAAGAAAAAAGTTACTCAATACAATCACACTTTATCTTCTCATCATGTGCATCTCTCTTTCATTACATATTTCTCTGCTCAATAAATAACAATCATTGAGTAAAAGAACACAGCTCTACGTACGTTACAATCATGAGCATCACGAATGTAAAGAAAACATCTTTCGTCTTCGAATTGAAAATCGAATCGAAACATTGTTGTATAGAATATCATCAATGAAGAGCAGAGCAAAGACGATGCGTCATAATTAAACAGCACAGACACTTTCATCAAGAGTTTACTTAAGCATCACGCGTTGAATAGAAGCTATAGATTCATTACTTGATAACACAGTGTCAATCTCATTGTTTCGACTGCGTGAAGCAGTCATATAGACGACGAGTGATTTTCTTTCTCAGAGAGTTTTGTTCACTCAATATAAATAGCATAGAGTTCTTCATGAGTCGAGTCTAAATCAATGTCACAAGAATGTATGAATTACAATCACAATCACAGCGTCACGCTCAGTCTTATTGTTCATTCTATTGAGCTTGACATTGATAATTCTCTGAAGCATACGACGTTTGAATTCGTGATTTCGCTTCAAGAGTTGATGAGTGATACAAAAATTAAGATCTTCGTAATTTACATCAAGTGAATTATCATCGCTCTTGAAATCTTCATAAGTCACATTGACTTCTTCATTATTGATTTGTACAATTGAAGAATCTTGTATTTTATGCTGCTTATCACTCTGTTCATTCTGTTGATTCTAAGATTGCATCTTATTCATTGAATGATCACTCAAACTCATGACTTTTAGAAGCAAAGTATCAAGACTGATCTGATGCAATTTGTATTGATGATTTTTAATGTCATGTAAAGTTTTCTTACTTTGATCGATAATTTAATGTGTCAGCTGATCATAAAAGACATCAGATAACTTGTAAGAGACATTTCATCATTGTTGAGCGAGATCGTTGTTTACTGAGTAAGACGTGCAACTGTCTTAAGCGACTATCTGACGTTCAGTGAACTGCAAGTGAAAACAAATGATCTTCTTATCTATCAGAATGATATCTTTGTTTTTCAGTCATTGAAGCTGTTCATTCAGTTTGAGAATGAATGTATCAGCTGTGTTGTTGAACGAGCTTAGCACTTTGACTTTCTTGCTCAGCTTTAAGAGTAGCATTGTGATAATGACATTCATCAATGTTTTTTTAATTTCAAAGAGTTTCTTGATAAGATCAAAATTGTTGAAAAGATTCTGAAGATATTATATGATCGACATTTGAGACTTATTCAGCTTGATATTTCACTCAGCAAGAGTAGTTGAAAAATTCAAGTCTTCAAAGAGAACTGATGTGAATTTGATATAAAGATTCTGACTCAGTATAATATCGCGAAAGCAATCGTTGTATTCATAATTTCTCTCGTCAATATGAGCAGAATTAAGAACTCTGATTGTCGCTATTTTGATTCTGTTGAGCTTGTCAAACATGATTAAATGAACTGAGATCACGTTTGATGCATTGAAAAAACAATACTGAAGTACTTGTTTATCATCATTCTGTTGCTTATGCTTACGAAGATTGAACGTTGACTTCAACTCAATCAAGCTTCAATCTGTCTTGATGAGAGAGTGATGAAGAGCTATGCTCACATTTGTCGTGTTGAAGAAAATAAACGACTTGACAAGAATGATAGCAGTTCATTTGTCATCATTGATCTGCACTTCAAAGTGATTCTTCAAGTCAAATTAATAGTCAAAGCAATTGAAAAAATGTAGCAAATCAACATACTTCTTGTTTGTTCTTGTGAATGTGATGAGTGCATGCAACTTGCAAAGCAATGTCTGAGTCTTCATAATCAGTGCTCGCTGTGTCTTCATTGACTATAGTCTAAAGAAATCTTTGATATGTCAGCACTTCTTGTCATCGCGATAAGTGCATCAATATGATAGATAGATAGTTGAATGATTCTTCTTTGAAGTCACTTGTTCTACTTAAATAATATGCTTGTGATTTTTAGACTAACTGAATCACATGTTGAACGCTGAAAAGTCTCGCTTTATTCTGATGCTACTGTTGAATTTTTAATACTGATTCAGAAATGTATCTCATTTGATTGTTGAAATAAAGATCTTCAGCTTGACTGTGTAATCTTCTGATAAATTGAAGACTTCTTTGAATGTGTTCTTTATATTCTGAAGAATTGATGAACTTTCATGATTTTCAAGCAGAATCAACTAAGTATGAGTTAAGATTGATCTGAAGATAAATTCAAGAAGAATTATTCATTCATCTCAATGCAGATTCTTGATCTTTGAATCATTAATTTTATATGTGAAAAACATGAATTCAAAATAAGAAGTGTGTGACAGAGACATGTTTGAATAGTTCATAATGATAACATCACGAATGTCAGAATTTAAATGTAAGTGAAAGATTCAATTATGTAAAATATCATGAACAAAAAAACAATTCTTGAATAGTAATGATGTGACTTAATGTAATTTAATGTCGAAGTGAATGTTGAATGTTCAGTTCATTAAGATCTTTGTCACAATCTTGCAAGTAATGTAAAGACTTTCATTCAAAAAATTGAATGCATCAATTGCTGATTTGATTACTTCATTAATTTCAAAAACAATCTTGACTCAAAAGATGACAGATCTGATGCTCTGATGTTTAGTTAAATCTACTTTCTGCATCATTTTCTCATTATTTGAAATAAGAATAATGCAATTGTCATTCTCAAGCTTCATCACTTAAAATGTGTAATATATGATGTTAGTCGTTACATCTTTATTTGTTGATGTTGCTTTAAACTTTTCTTTGAACATCATGATGAGATGTTTGTTAAAAAATGTAAAGTAATGATGTGAGATGATGTTAAGCTGTTGAATGTGAAGAAGCAATAAGAAGCAGTGAAATTGTAGAATGTACAATGAATGAAATAAGATTGTAGAATGTTAAATTATAAATTGATGTGAATTTAAATTGAATAATTGATCTTGACAGTTGCAGCTTGAATTGAGATTGTTATCTGATTGTGATGAAAGATAGAAAGTGAAATAATGTTGTAGAATGTAGAATTCTAGACTGATGTGAGTTGAAGCTGAAAGATTGATCTTGATGATTGCAGCTTAAATTGAGATTATTATCTGATTGTGATGAAAGATAGAAAGTGAAATAGTGTTGTAGAATGTAAAATTCTAAACTGATGTAAGTTGAAGCTGAAAGATTGATCTTGATGATTGCAGCTTAAATAGAAAGTGTTATTTGATTGTGATAAAAGATAGAAAGTCTCTAAGATGAGAATGATTCTGATTTAATTGTTATGATGTTTTGAAAGTTGAGTTTCTTAAAAAAGCATACATTCAAATAAAGTGAGTAAGATCTTGTTGATGAATTGTATTCTTTTATTAAATATAACTAAAATGATAGAAGTGTTGATCTCAATTTTGATACAATGATTATCTTTCATTCATAAAATAACAAAGCTGTTATTCATCTTTTATTGAATCATGTTTATCTACATTGTATTCTTCACTATATTTAAGCTAACAATATAAAAGAAATGATACAGTGAATATTGTTTGCATTTTTATTGCTTATCATGTTTTGCTCTGAAACATGAGCAAACAAGCTGCATCATAAACATTTCAGTCACATCTTCATTGATTTGCATATTCTTCATGTTGAATCTTTCTGCGATGATCATTTGTCAACTTTCATGACTATACTGAAAACGTTCTTTGAGACGAATAAATCAATTCATAGTAAAAATACAACATGTGTCTTCGTAATTCAATCAGAATCTGTCAAGATAGTCAGTCATTTATATCAAATCGAGATTTTCTTTGCTTAAAAAGCATAACTGATCATTTTCTAGCATCATGATGTTTGTTAACAAAATCAGTATTGCATTGCAAGTCATAATGCTTTCAGATGAATCTGTTTATCATTCTTACTGTTGCGATTTATGAGAATATGATAGCAAGCACTTTCATAAGAGCGTCGTGAATCATAGTGATTCATCTATTGTCAGTGAGCAGATTAATCATGTAGTTCAATCAAGACATGTTGCATCTATTCATTTAATAATTGCATAACTTTCACATTATTATCAATCACTTTTTGAATACAGTCATGAAGATAAGCACTTTGTTCAAAGTCTCTCATGAGTAACACAGCTTTAACATCTTGTTGTGAAAATTACATTCAAGCGTTTGATGATGCAAATCATAGTTCACATGATTGAAAAATGAGATGATAATCATCATACAGTCATTGAAATGTGATGTCATTGTCGATTTGACAGCAGAGAAAGTTAAGAAATTTTCTTCAAGTCAAGATGTTAAAGAACGACATTCTTAAATTAAAGCAGATTCAAAGAATCATTATTCAAGTTCATTGAATCTCATGCACTTCAATTTTTCAAATATATTGCATAATTTTACTTTCTTCTCAATCACTCTTTGCATTACTTGTAACTTAATAAACATTGAATGACACTATAATGAAGATAGTGTCGACTGAACACATATGAAACATCACGACTAATGCTAGACAAGCTCTCACTACTCAACATGTTAAAAGACGAAGAAATACTACTTTTGAACTTCATTCATCTTTCAAATCTGTCAAAAAAGCAGTCGTAAAAAGAATATTGAATGTTTCAAAGCAAACAAATAGAACAGAGTCATGAGATAAACAGTTTAATTTAAAAGACATCAAGTATCTTCTTAAAGATACTGTCTTATTTACTGATCTGAACTCATGATTCAAACATGATACACAGCATTGATTCAAGCAAATCTTGAGTGTCAATGATAACAGTTGAAAGAACAGAATTGATTTTGAAATATATGATGAAGAAATAAATGAGAACATGATCGAAAAGTCTGTAGACTTTCATGATGATGATTCAGATGTATATGATCTGTCTTACGTTGTAAACTGAACAATCATACTTGATGATAGAGAGATTTCACACGACTCAGATACAAAAGTATTCAATCATGCAAGCGAGTTTGTCTTTGAGCTTTGACGTAGTGATCAATCTCATTTAATCTTCGACTGATGTATCAACTGAAACTACATGCATTTTTCGCTTTGCAATCAGACTATTGTTCATTGCTTTAATCAATTAATCAAGATGATAAAGATGTTGAAGAGATGCAATAATTGAAGAAATCTGAAGAATATACTGTTTCATTTGCAAAATAGCAACAAGAGAGAGTTTGTCATTGAATTGATTAGTTCATGAACTTGCAAAAATCTCAGTGATTATATCACAAATGATGAAACTTTTCTCAAGCTCAAAGTATCAAGAAAAGACAGAAAGATACAAGTGTTGAAAGATGAAATCTTAATTATCATTTTGAGTTGCTTCTTCTGTGTATCAGCTAACTGATTACTTTCATTCAGATCAGCAACATCACTCGTGCAAAGCATTTAAAGAACAAACGTAAGAAGCATTTGCAGAGAGACGAGTCATACATACTTGATTTTCTTGTTGATAATGTTATCATAAGCAGTGTAAAAACTTTATTTGCATTTGTTATCATCAAGATATAAATTATTCTTATGAAGTGATAAAATTGAAGACAATATGATATTGAGCAATAGCAATTGCAAGAGATGATGAAGAAATTGACTGCAACAACTCTTCATTCAGTTTAGTTATTAAACGACTTCATTCATTCTTAAGAAATGAAGATTCATTGATGAAATTGAAGTTTTCATCAAGCAGTCAGTTCATCGCAAACACTGTCTATAGTGTGATATCATCAAGTACACTTTCATTGAAGTTGATGTATGCAGCAACATCTGATTCGTTAATATGCACATTGTAATCAAACTCATGATCTAACTATTGACAGTAGCAATAGATGAGTTCAATCAAGATGTGTTATCAGATGCGTCAAAATTCTTGTTGTCACTCAAACAAGCAGTTGATATCACATGAAGAATCATCAGACGAGAAACTCTTTGAAACAAAACTACATCGTCTTCAATGTCAGATCAGCGATGAAACTCATCTGTATGTAATGCTGACTATGAATCTACTATCTAGCTATAGTAGAGTCTAAAGATTATCAAAAGTTTGAATGACATCGAGATGCTGCGTGATGATGAAGCGCTGTGCATTGATTGCATGCAAAGTTTTCGCGATCGCGCAGACTTCGATAATCTCAATGTGCATGCTATAAGCAATCTGCACGCAGATGAGAAAGTCAAATAGAACGCAGAACTACGAGAGAAATCGCTTATGAAAATCATTCAATTCAGTATCTCGTCATCGTGATGACAAGAACTGAGACAGAACACTCTTGCATTTGATTTGTTGAGAATGATTAGCAGAAAGAACTTGAATTATGAACATTCTTTAAATTTACATGCTAACTATGTATAAATTTTGTTAAGACTGCGTGTCTGTTACTATGACATAAGCAACTCATGAGACTCATTAAGTTCAATATGAGCAAACTCAAGAGTTTCATTAATATCGTTTAATAAATGTTCAGACACAGACATTCTATACAAGAATGATATGCTGATGAAAAAACTTCATTAAGAGAAGAGAAACATAAGCGAGTTAATAGAAAATGATCGAACTACGCTGTCTGATTAAAAGTGTAGCATATGAACATTTTTGCAAGACATGATTGATTTGCATGAGAAAAATCTTTACAGATAACATGAAACAGATGAATTGCACACTTTTAAGCAAAGTGAGTGTCTGCAAGACGTGATATACAATGACAACAACTGTTGATCTTGAGAATCTCATTTCTTCACTGAGTTCTGACTTTTGAATATCTTAGTGATAAAATCAATCTTTAGTTGAAGACATTATTTGTATAGTTTGAAAGAACAGTAACGCATGTCAATATGATTAAAGAAGAAATTGACTGCAATACACATGCGTATCGCAGATGAAACGTCTGCAACTCATGCTTAAGAAGTAAACTGTCGAAATCTGAGCAGTGAGAAATCTCGTTCATCTTGAACTGTAAATCTTTAAGAGGGAAATCAGCATAGAAATCATGCTCTATGTATGTTGCATGCAACGTATACAACATATTTTCGATAGACAGATCAATTGATCAAAAGCGCTGCTCAAGAACTATCAATTATTAACAACACGAAAGCAATCATCATAAGCTTCAAAGAAACGAAATTACAATGATTAAATGTATGAAAAAGCAGCATCAAGAAGGGAAATCAGTATCAAAAGCACATATCGAAAGTGAATTTAAGTCAGAAATTATTAAAAAAGCTTAGAAAAATCGATAGACTAACGTTTTCAATCTTTATTCAGTTGAAAATGAAACACGACTATTTCAAGAGCTATTTGCATCGATTATCAAAGAATAATTCGAACAAATGCTATGAAATATGCAATGCGAGTCAAACGTCAGAGCATTTACTACTAAATTGCAAGCATTATAAATCAGAGCAAATAAAGCTTAAGAAAAAGACTCAGCTCAAAAACACAAACATAATATTGACGCTGTTCATCATCAAAATCGAAAGAATCGCAACACTAAAGTATTTGAAAAATACTTGAATTACGACGAGAAAATGACTATTAGAAATGAAAGAGTAGAACGCGAAGAATGCAAAGAAACGAAGAAAAACGAAAGTATGATTGTGAGAGTTTGAGCGAGAGTGCTTGTATGTGCAAACTATCGATGTGATTGATCAACGAGAAGATATAAAGCAGCGACTTTGGTCAGATTACATGTAACTTAGCATACATACAGCGTCTAAACAGTGTCATAGTCATAGACTGCATGCACTTAATGAAGAAATTAAAAAAAATTTCTTCAATGTCATTTCATCATCAACAATCATCTTCGCTCGTTACTGTTGCTTATTTGACTGATGAGTTCATCTTTACATTTGTTGATCAGCTAATTTCTTTATTTAAGTTTAAGTCTTTAATCTTTGATACTTGAATCTTCTCAGTCTTTATTGTACATCAGATAGCAACGACTATAAAATCTAAGCAGTCTTGCACTTATGATAAGCTCAGAAGAAGTGACGATGAGTTTAAGTGCAATTGACATACTATCAGAGAATTTCAAATAAAGATAAAGAAGATAAATGCATAGTCATATATCTTTCAAGTTGCTCATCAAGTCATGACAAGAACGAGATAAATGACAGTGATAAAATAAAGTTTGTAAACTTTGAAGATTGCTTCAATTTGAAATATATAACACTTTAGCAATCATTACTTTCATTTCATAAAAGATTTAAATAATTGCATTTTGCGCAACAATAGCTAGATCATGAGAATAACGATGATATTTGTTTAAGTGATTGATTTCATTTTCTTTATAATTTAACTAAATATAGTTTACATATTTTAACTATCGAGCTCAAATTGAAGTTAATAACTTCTGAATAAACGTGATTCATTGACTTTGCAATTGACATTTTTTGATTCATCTCATTACTGACATTTCATGCACAGATAAACAGTTGAGCATAAAGAATCATTACAATTCATCATTGCTTCGTACAAGTTATATAAAAACACTAATCGAAGATTTACAGATAATGCAACATGTATGCTTTTCATGTGAAATGAAGATAAATAACATCAGCGAGCTTGAACATCATCTTCATCATTGTCATGTTTGCTTGCATGATCAATCGCGAAAAATTCTCTGACGAAAGTTATCATCATCATCAGAATCATCATCATGCGATTCGATGCAACTCATTTGACGCAATCATAAGACTGCAGAATGAGATTCAAACTCGAATGATTCTCACAATGAGAGTGTTCAGATAAACATTGAAGATAAAAATCAAGAATATATGTTAATAGATGATTTTGCAGAAGAGCACATGAACATTGAGATGAATAGTGCTGATTTAAATCAGAATATGAAACATATATCATCAAGAATCGAAACAATACAACTTCAAACTGAACTTCTCTTCACATTATCAGCGCTGTGAGTTGAAATCTTCGTCAAGATAACTGATCATGATGTTGAAACAACAGTTGACATGTTAAAGAAAATATCAGAGTCGTTGAGCTCAAATTCTCAAATGATCAAGAACATAAACAACAATCAATACTATTCATTTCAATGCAAAGCAGATTATGCGTTTGCTCACTAACTTCATCAAATGAAGATTATCAAAGACTTACGTTTGCAAGTCTTACATTAATATGTCAGCTTTCATGATGTGAACAAGTGATTGACACTTCTACATCAGATTTTGTATGATGTTGAAAATGATGAGTGACATTCTTGAATGTTCACAGTTGAATTCAGTTATGAAGAAATTCAAGAAGAGCAGCACTGCATTTTGTATTGTGATATCATCAAGACACTTTGATTCTTGTTGAATCACTCATCATTTCAAGATGAGTTGATCTACGCATTCATTCAACATTATAATGTCGACAACTTTTGAGTTTATGACGAGATGCATACTGCTGATTGATGATGAGAAACGCAGAAGAAACTTTCTGATGATGCTATCATGATATCACTGTTAATTTTCATCGATAAAACAGTCTTGACTGAGCATTAAGATGATTTATCTGCATGATTTATATATCTAATGATAGAGAATTTAAATCGATGCACAAGATATGCTTAAAATGATTGAAATTGATTCTTCTGAAATTTCTTCTCATAGTTGACAATGATAATGATGATATCAAGTCAAAGATTTGACACATGATGTTATCAATTATACTCAAGCGTACGTTAAACATGTATCATCATGCATTAATACATGATCTCACATGTAACAGTCATTGAAGTTATGTTCAGAAACGACATTTCTGTTCTTTGCGTAAACAATAAGATAAGACAATGTTATTTGATAATCATCAAGTTCATGATGAACTACGAGAAACAAGTATTAATTACAGACATCAAAATGAATCAACAATGCTCTATTTATCAAGTATCATTTCATGAGCATGAAAATTTAGACAAAACATGATCAATTTGAACGCATGCATTCACTAGAAATCAACAGAGACAACAAAGAAAGAACAATATGATCGAGAATAATTCTGCTTGAATACATTCAGTGAAAAACTTTGCATGATCACATATATTTATCAATATTCATGAAACAATGATGATAAATGTATTACATCAACTACTTAAGAGAATCATCTTGTATCTGATGTTATAACTTAGTCAGATCATCAACAAAAGTGTTTGTACAAGTCAAAGAAGAAAAGAAATCAGATTAGCTTTAAACGATGCATCAGAAACAGCTCAGCTGAATTAAAGATTTCACGTCATTTCATTATTTAAAGACATGAAGAGATTTGCTAAGTACAGTACGATTAAACAATGAATTGATGTAAATTAAAAGTTGATTGTATGTCAACTTATATCAATCATTGCATCGCTTCTGATCACAAGAACATTTGCAGCAATTTACTTTGTTTGAGCAGTGATAGACTTCGTGATACTTACTCAGTATTATTTACATGACGAAGAAATTCTTTGATATCTTGAACATGCGCTTTTTTGATTAAACAAGCTAAAGAATGTTTTTCATCATTTGTGGTCTGAGCATTCAAATACAGACGTTGATCATTTTAACATTTTAAAACTACATGCAATGACACATTATGCAAGTCAGATTCAAAAATATGATAGTGTTGATAATTTAAATACAAAGCACAGTGAGATTGCATACAAGCATCTAATAAAGATCTTTTTCGATTGCATCAACAAATGAGAAATGTTTCAAAGACAGTTATTGCATCATAATACTCAACATCTGAATCTTCTTGCAATGAAAGATATTCTTCTTCACAGAAATACAAGACAGAGCAAGATCAACAAGCATGCATTGATTGCTATGATAACATGATTCAATCATGTTTTTAGTCTTTGTAAACTTCAAGATGCATTCATTCACAAACAATGCAATCAAATACAAGAGACAAAACTCAATTCAAAGTTATGATGTCATGCATCAATCTTAGTTGAGATTCTGAACATAAAGAAGCTTCTTGATGCATTGATAGTCTTCATGTGCAAGTGTTGCAACATAGTTGACAAGAAAGTTGTATCAGATAAAGAGTTAGATAAAAAGAAAAAAGACTCGATCTAAGTGAAATCATACTATGTAAGCGTTCATGAGTCACTTCAATGCTGAAAACGAGATGAAAAAGACATTGACAACTTAGAGAATCTTGTCAGTGATAGATTATACTGCTCATTGAACTGACAGAAAAAGAAGAAAGTTGAAAACGTGATTATGTTCTGATTCAAAAGAGATTAAAAGAAGTGACTGAAGTCTTAACT
>JAABVA010001029.1_pt1 | contig 31087 bp, 42 predicted proteins | sample 5560331 | NCBI WGS metagenome assembly JAABVA01 (sample SAMN12812661, study PRJNA571458) | rock metagenome | isolation source: Antarctica rocks | place: Antarctica: Victoria Land, Mt New Zealand sud | collected 2016-01-07 | reverse complement strand
TCCCACGGATGAAGAGACTCGGTCCTTCATAGCGTGCTTCGCTTGGGTCTTTGAATGGAAAGTCTCCCATGTAGTCCAGATTCGAGGCAAGTGTGCTGATCGGAATCCGAAGTTCCAAATGGTCTTCCGGCGCACGTACCAAATTTGTGAGAAGAAATTGCCGTATGGGTAAAGCCTGTGGGAATATAATGGAGTTCTCAGCAACAGGCTGAAGCGAAATTCCGCCAAATTTGTATTGCATTACTGCTCACCTCCTCGTAAAGTTTCAATACCTCGTCTGCCTGCGCCTGTCTCGTTACCTTTGCAGCTTCTATATCCCGCATGCCTTGGATATATCTGTGGAAGTTACTTTTGAGAGCTGCGTCCACAGGCGCGTTGTCGACCGAGACCAATGCTCCAATTGAAGTGAAATTTCGTAGAGCTATAGTCATGGCTACCTTCGCGCCCCTTTCGAACCGCCATTGTCAGCTTCAATTTGCGCTAAAAGAACTCTATGGATACTAACATTGAATGGCCAATTACGGCCGCAGACTGCAAGTGATGGAGTCCTATAAATTCTTCAACGTCCTCGGCCATTACGGTATAATTGTGAGTTGGATCATGGGGTGATTCGCCATGGTTTCGCAGATCCTAGATATATGAATTGCAAGACTTCGAAGGCTCCCCAGGGTTCAAACTGACGAGAGCATAGACTGGCCTTTTCAGGTCTCGTGCCAGCGCCCTAATCCATAAGTATCAGTATCAGTATCGTACACTTGGCTAACGCACACAAGGAGCCATACTTACTGATGCTCCTGTTGTTTTGCTTAGAGCCAAATAGACCATGCATAATGATTACAGCAGGAACCTCCGTTGATGACTTGGTCTTTGGGGGTTCATGCAGGGCGTATGCGAGGTTTAGATGGCGAACTGACTGGGATTGGAACCAGTCGGACGCCTGGATGCAACATGATTGACCTAATACGGCTAAGTTTTTTCGACGATAGAACCGCGTTGCCTTTGGCTTGAGCATTATCATTTCCGGCCCCTTGAAAGAGAGTGGGAGGCCGGCAACGAGTTTTACCTGTACGAGGTGCTGGCTACGAATCTTCTGCACAGTGTTGAAGTGTAAATCTGATAATTGTCTACAGGTGTGTCTTCTACAAGCTATCTAGATTTCCACACGGGGTCGAAGCATACCATCGCTAGTACTGATTAGGTTAGCGTAAACTTCGCTAGTACTAACAAGGTTAGCATGCAGTGCAATATCACTGCTCCTACTATTGCTCCTTACTCCCACTGCTCCTCCTATTGCTCCTATTGCTTCAACATTCCCACTCAATAGAAGCAACTGAGCATTCTACATACTCATCATTGAACGAAAGTTCTGAAACGCCTTCGGGGTTAGGGCCTTCGTCAGGCCGTCGGCTGCCATCGAGCTGTACAACTTTTCGTAGATTTTGGAGGACTAAGGGTAATATTTGCGGTAGTAAGAGGTTCTTGGTGATGAAGAAGGTGGTGCTGTTCGTCGGTTTCGCAGGGATACAGCTGGCGGAGGGTTGGAAAAGTTGAGCCAGGGCCGGAACTTTTTTTTTTGGTTCCGGCCCCGGCCCAACTTTCTGCATATGTAGCATATGCTAATGCTCAAGAAATGATATTATTTAGCTAAAGTAGCTAGAAGACAAACAGCAAGAGCGAAGTATTGAAGCCGTGCATATGCACAGCTTGAGCGAAACATCGAGAAAACAGCACAATCACAGGCCACGCATATATCATGAATCTACTTTGCAGCAAGACGAGCGAAGATTCTTCTACATATGCTTAGCATATGCACAAAACATGCGAAATCATGAACTCAACTTGTGACATGCTCATTCACAAGCTATCGCTCTTCGTCAGATCTTTCTCGTGCGTTTTCTTCTTCATTCTCGTCGTTCAGCTTGTGATCTTTTCTCATCTTGAGCGAGCTGAGTTTCTTTTTAGTATATGCGCGGCATATGCGGACTGCGACTCTCATCTTCAAACCATTTAGTCAATCTGTTATCTCATTCGCTCGATTTTCAGCAACGATGCTTTCGTCGTTCATCGATGTTTCTTTATGCTCAGTTGATGCTGCGCATATGCACAGTCGAGGCCTTTTTGACCAGATGTCAATTTTTTTGTGGCCTCGCTTAATGCTCTTGGCATATGCTTCGCATAGGAGCTTTTCCAACCCGACGCCAAGTCTTGGAATTTTTTCCAACCCCGGCTCAACTTTTCCAACCCGCCAGCTGAAACCGGGGTTTGGCAAAGTGTTGTTGATGGTGTAAAGCTGCGGAGTCAGCATGGCTAACCCGGAGAGGCTTAGCCGTCGTAAGTCAGTATTGATACAAGCGGTTGAGCTAGAAGAGGCGTCGAAGGGCATCAATCAGATTTAGCAGATTCTGCCCAGCTGATCATTCTATTGATGTTCTCACCGTGTCAGATTAATTACTTATGGGCGACACGAAGTACAAGTCTGATTCATAGTAGCAGCGCCAAGCCTAGATATGTTCTCCAAGAAAAAAGTTCACTAAAGCCCCGCCCCTCACATGCACTGGAGACCATTAGGTGACACGAAATCAGACACTCCGCATCACTATTAGGAAGTGGCTGTCTTGGCTCCTTTGACTAAAGAAATGGTAGCTCTTCGATGTCTTTCGCGAGTCCTTTCCCAGCCAGTCTGGAACTTGGGGCCGGCACAATGAGGAAGAGGGCCGCTGTAATTAGACTTTCGCGGCATGCTTTTGGCCAACGTTGTTTACTGAAACGAAATGCAAGACACGCTGGGTCTGGTGCTGTGTAATGCTATTCCTGTCACCTGGGCATGAGGCAAAGAGACTACGGTGTCTTCATATTTTTTCCTTGAGCTTTTCCCCTTTGGCTGTCGAAGCAGAAACAACTGCAGCAAGCCCCGACGTGGCCAATGAGCTCTTCGCAGCAGCCACGGCAGCATCAGCAGCAGTGGAGCACACAACCAGAGGGCGCCCAGTACTCTACACGCTATCCAAATCTGCATTACGTCCAGCACGCAGGCCTACGAGCATAGCTCCGAGTTCCCGATATCTCAACGACATTTATCGTCAAACTTGGCGCACTCTCCAATTATGTGCAGACGTTCTGACCTTCTTTTTGCCTTGTTGCTTCACTAACTCACCTTCACCTTTTCACGTCTCCGCGAGTTCCATCGGCCCAACCTCTCAGCAACCTGATGATAAGATGGTGGAAGTCCGCCTTTTCTTTTCCTTCATCGGAGGGACCAGATCCGATCTTTTTGAGAACTCCGTCACTTGATTCTGTATCAATGCTTATGAAATTCGTAAAGTGGCGAGGGCTTGGAGCCAAGACGTTTAAACTCAGCTGGGTAGACGCATAAAGGTACCTTATACTTCCCAAGATCCGTAGCCCTAAGCTAGGGTATTGTCGTTCTGGTATGATGATTGGTAGATTTGCCCAGCCAATAAAGATACACCCTTCTTATCATTGCTGTAGCGCATAACTACAACGTGAGGCTGTCCTGATGTGCGAAGCGGCATTCAGAACAACGTCGCAAGACCATGACAAGATGTTTTCCAAACTCAGTAAATCTCTTCGCTCCAAAAAGTCAAGCTCACAAACATCTGCAGTCGATCCTCCCATACTCGAACAATCACATGGTTCGCCGTCACGAGCAACCGCCCTGCAAAGTCTAACCCCACACCTATCGCCTAGAATTGATATCTCGTTATCGGCGGCCACCCAGACAACAGCTGGTCCGGCGGTTATAAGCGAAGGTCAAAATTATGGCATTAAACAGCTGTACGATGGAGGCACAGATGCGAGCATCGACATCGTCTTCGTGCACGGATTAACAGGGAATGCATACAACACCTGGCTTCACAAAGACACAAAGATACATTGGCCAAGCGCACTATTGAAGCAAGATATCCCAGATGCACGTGTTCTAAGCTTTGGCTATGACGCAGATGTCGTCGGCTTTTGGAACCCAGCATCGAATAGTCGGTTAAGTAATCACGCTGAGAACATGGTCGGGGCCTTGGTGCGGAAACGAGAGCGTACAAATACAGAGACGAGGAGGCTTCTATTCGTTGCTCACAGTCTCGGCGGACTAGTTGTCGAGTATGCTCTCAATCATTCGAGAAGTGCCGCTGAGATCTTCCTCGGCCAGATCGAAAAATACACAACAGGGATAGCGTTCCTTGGAGTCCCTCACTTCGGCGCAGACCTTGCGGCATGGGGACGCTTTGGCACGAGAATGGTCAACGTACTTCGGCGGGCCAACCAAGATATTGTCGCAGTGTTGGAACCTGGGTCGGAAATATTGCGCGTTACAGAAAAGACTTTTCGCAACAATCTAAGCATCAGAAAAGATGAAGGACGTGAGATATCTATCACTTGTTTCTATGAAGAACTTCCTGTAGTTGGAGTTGGCGAGGTACGAATCCTGATACATGATGCTGTGCCGGTCCTAATCTATCCAGATTGTGCCTTTACATTCCGCTGAGATGAAACCGTACAGCTGCTACGGGATTCACGCGAATCATATGGTATTCCTGACGACCTGATCCGCAGCATCATTCACTAAATGTTCATGGCAGGACATGACAAAGTTTCCGAATCGGGAAGATCAAGGATATGACGCCATTCTAGGCGAACTTCAGCGATGGAAGAAAGTAGCTTTTCAAGAGAAAGCATCAAAGGTCTTCGAGCCGAGTACAAGTGTCAAACAGGGTCGATCTCAATTCGGCGACACTCACGCTTGGAACAGCCAGGTGGTGCAAGGCAACTTCTATAATGCGAACTTCAGTCAGTCTTCTTAATGCCTTCGTATAGATCGAGTCTCTGACGGAGTGGTATACCGCAAGGCACGAAAGAGGGGGCTTCACTTGAGGCAAGCGGTCAGTATCCTTTAAGTACTTTTAGCGTCTCATAAAGCCCGAAGCTAGGACTGCTTTGGGATTTGATATTTTCTCTCTAACTATCGTTTCGCATATAGATCAAAAAGGAAACAGCTGGTGGATGGTGCCTCGTGCTACCACCCGCCTCTATACTGGACGTAAGAAGCTTGGCGAACGCCTTGCTCAGGTGTTCGAATCGGATCCAATATCGCCTTCATTTCAAAAGATCTTTGTTATCATCGGAATCGGTGGCACAGGGAAAAGTGAGGTGTGTCTAAAATTTGCAGAAGCCCATCGAGATGAGTGTGTAGGCGCGAGATCCCTTAATGATACTTGGCTGACATTCTATAAAGATACTGGGGAGTTTTCTGGCTTGACGCTACGAGCGTTGCAACGGCCGGTCAAGGATATATTGACATTGGACGACGATGTGGTGTATTCGAGCCGAATGTTGAGAACGTAAAGTCATGGTTGGCCTGCAAAAGCGAATACTGGCTTCTGATTATCGACAATGCGGATGATCCAGAGCTCAACTACTCTCAATATATACCACACAGCAATAGAGGCGATATTTTATTCAGTACCCGGAATCCAGAATGCGGTGAGCACAAGACCGTCGGCAGCGAGGATTTGGAAGAGCTCGAGCCTGAGCTTGCCCAAGACCTCCTCCTGCTGGCTACTGGCATTGAGCAAGGTCGGTGGAAAGACAAACGGAGAGCTGCTTTGGCGATAGTCGATCTCCTTGGATCACATACGCTTGCAATCATCCAAGCCGGCGCGTTTATTAAAAAGAAGCTCTGCACCATCGAGCGGTATCCGGCTATCTTTCAACAGCAAAAAGGGCAGCTTCTAAAATTCTATTCCAAGCAGAACGAGTCGATATACAGCAATGTGTACGCAACTTTCGATGTTTCTGCGAAATACCTTGAGAAGTCCAAATTACCAGAAGCATTGGATGCTGTGAATTTGCTCCATATTCTAGCATTCTTCTATAACAGTGAAATCTCGGAGGTAATCTTTTTGAGGGCTGCTCAATACGCCTCCCAAATTAGAGATGAGGACCTAGACGATCAGGGAAAAATCTATTCATTGTCTACGAATCATATCGCAAGATTCCCAAAATACGCGCAGGGCCAGAGTGATCTTCAGAACCGCTTACGGTGGCGCAAAGCTTGTTCGATTTTGGAATCTTTATCAATCATCGTAATACGTGCAGAAGATGCCGACGACGACGAGGAGCACTCCTCTTTCACCGTCTCTATGCATTCTCTTATACACGTATGGGCCAAAGAGCGCCAGGACTTTCAAAGTCAGAGCAAGGCATGGCAATCAGCCTCGACGATTATTGCATTCTCATGTCAGGGATGGTATGAATATCGTCCTTTTTTTATGCTTCTTCAACCTCATGTGCAAGCATGTGTGAATCATAATATAGAAGGCTATACACAACAGATATCTGAAATAGAGACTGCTCAGATACTCTTTCAACTTGCATCTGTTCTTTATAGGATAAGAGATGACAAGTCACTTGATTTGCTTATCTCACAGACTCGTTCCAGACTGCAAGATACAACTGAGGAGAACATTATAATAGAAATCGATATCTTCACTGGACGAGTATTAGAACAACAAGGGGATTACGGAACGGCTGTCCAGATTTATAAAGCTGTGACCAAGCGTCAATCCCTAGCATTGACCGACGATCATCCTTCACGGCTTGCCTTGCAGCGCGCCCTCGCTCTGGCTTATCAAGCAAACGGACAGGTCGAAGAGGCCGTTCAACTGCTTGAGCATGTCGTTCAAGTTGAAGAAAAGCTGGCCGACGATCATCCTTCACGGCTTGCCTCGCAGCATGCCCTCGCCGACGCTTATCAAGCAAACGGACAGATTGAAGAGGCCGTTCAACTGCTTGAGCATGTCGTTCAAGTTCAAAAGAAGCTGGCCGATGATCATCCTGATCGGCTTGCCTCGCAGCATGCCCTCGCTCTGACTTACGAAGCAAACGGACAGATCGAAGAGGCCGTTCAACTGCTTGAGCATGTCGTTCAAGTTGAAGAAAAGCTGGCTGACAATCATCCTGATCGGCTTGCCTCGCAGCACGCCCTCGCTGACGCTTATCAAGCAAACGGACAGATCAAAGAGGCCGTTCAACTGCTTGAGCATGTCGTTCAAGTTAAAGAAAAGCTGGCCGACGATCATCCTTCACGGCTTGCCTCGCAGCATGCCCTCGCTCTGGCTTATCAAGCAAACGGACAGATCAAAGAGGCCGTTCAACTGCTTGAGTATGTCGTTCAAGTTAAAGAAAAGCTGGCTGACAATCATCCTTCACGGCTTGCCTCGCAGCACGTTCTCGCCGGCGCTTATCAAGCAAACGGACAGGTCGAAGATGCCGTTCAACTGCTTGAGCATGTCGTTCACATTCAAGAAAAGCTGGCTGACAATCATCCTTCACGGCTTGCCTCGCAGCACGACCTCGCCAATGCTTACCGAGCAAACGGACAGGTCGAAGAGGCCGTTCAAGTTCGAGAAAAGCTAGTCAACAATAATACTTAGGTTATGAATAATAATACTTTTCCACAAAGCTTTCCGCATACTTTACACAGCGACAGAGCACTTCAGAGCTGCAGTTATTTAGATATCGCAAATAATTAGCGAAGCCGGTAGCAGCTTGATCTTATCACTTAAAAATTGCAAAGGCGTAAAAGAGGGTCTCGCCTAGAGGAAAGAATGTTTATTATAGCAATTAACTGCTTTGCTTTGTCCGTATCAGTCTGCTCTTGTTACGTCTTCGCTGTACTTGTTCTCTCGCTTCAAATTCCCGCACCAGTCTCTGCGCGTTTCCCAGCTCGCTTTCAGGCAGCCAAGTGCTCTTCCAACGCACCTGGTATTCATCGCCCCCTTTTCTGCGCCTTTCCCCGACAAGCCTCACGATCTCCCACTCATCGTCCTCCTCATCCCATGCTGAGCCTTCCTGGCCCTGAGGCTGCGGACGGAGCGGTGGAGTGATGGCGCTGGGAGGGCTTGCGGGCGCTGCTGCTCGGTGATCGTCTTCGCCGACGACCGGCGCTCGCCCACCTGGATGCTGGGGTAGAGCGGTACTTGGAGAGGTCGGGCGATCGATGGATTCGGTGGTAGGTTCGATAGCATGAGTACTCAAGCAACCGCACATCTCCGCCTGTTCCCTGGGGGAAAAGCTTTGGAGGACTGCGGGGCCAATCTTACACTACACGCTCGTGGCCCTGGTAGAACCGCCAGTTTCACCAGGCTTTTCGTCGTCATCTCCAACTATAAGAGGATTCTTTCGACTCTTAGACTTCGATCTGATCGAACGTATCGATCTGACTACCTCTCTGCTAGGGGAGACTCGCGATCTGTTTGGCGAGCCAGCACTGAATTTTGGAGGCCCGGAAAAAGCTTGAGGTAATATTTACCGTCCTCAATATCGATGGGCGTTCAATGACGACTTCCATATTCCCCATCGATTGGGCCCCTTCTCATGGCCGATGACGAGGAGAACGACGACGCCTTACCATCCCTCGAGAAACTACTGGGTCATGCTGGAGAAGCACAGGAGTCACCATATGCGGTATCAATCTTCAACCATAGCCATAGAAGGGCTGAGGGCGCCGTTGAACATCCCATCCCAAAGGACTGCAACAACGCTCCCGCTCCCGAAGTGGAACGAAATGAAAACGAGCGTGGGGAGACCGACAGCTGCAGCAATAGCCACCAGAGCAGCAACGGCTCAATATCTGTGAAGCAGGGCGTGCAGCACGGTTCCCTTAATACCCCAACAACTTCTGTGCCAGGTTCAGAAGCTAGGTACGACCCTTGAAACCTCTTCCCAATGATTTCGATGCTAACAGATAGCGCCGATATAGACGCTGCGCCCTCCACGAAAATATACAAAGCTCTATCTCCGATCCTCCTCCTCCCCCTGGTTCCGTCCCGTCGTCCATATTCAACACATGAATGAAGTCAAGTTACGGAGCCTATAAAGATATCAGAGCTGGTCACTCTGATGAAGAAAGAGAGAAGGCGAATATAGGTAACGGACACAATAGAGATGGGGATCAACAAGATGAGGATCCGACGGCCGCGTGCGCTATAGGCATTCGAGATTCCTCCAAGCGCACAGCGGATAATGCAGGTTTGAACGAGGGGGCCGAAGGTGTATCCAGGTCGGACATTGTTCGACGTACAGGTCAGTCGCAGGCCCTAGTCGCTGTATACCGCGTCTAATGATCCTCGAAAGATCCTACCGACGACATAGATGGTACCGATTATGACCAGTTTCTCGCACGGATTCGCTTGCTGCCCAAGCCTGTCTTCAGACGGCCGCCATCTCTGCGAGACCTGTAGCAGCGCGAGAATACAATAAGCTCAAGTCGATCCAGTGAGACTGGCGACAGTCAAGGTGAGCCGTCTACCTTTGTGACCAGCTTCGGGGCCTTCTCTCTGACATGCTTGGGGCTGACATTTGGTGCAGGGTCCACAGGATTGTCGTGCTTCTTGCTGGCCGTGGAAGCACCACGGTTCCACGTTGCAGCACGGCCTTTACTGGGTCGGCCTGCTGAAGACGAAGGCTGATAGTAGCGAACAGAGTCCATGCTGACAGGGGCCATTGCAGACAAGGATGGCAAACCGAAGAATGTGTCGGCTGGGCTTTTCGTTAGGTGATTCGAAAAGAAGTCCGAGGTTCATCGAGGCGGGAAAAGGGCGGTCATATGTACCCAAAGACTGGCAGGCCATCCACTGCGACCCTGCCCGCACACAAATCCCGCTACTTCTCCTCCACACCTCAGAGACCACCGATCGCCAATCTCCACGTATTCGTCGTGTCTCAGCGGGCAAGCCTCGGCGCATCAAGCAGCCACTGGAGCCTCGTATCCGTTCATCCCATGCAACCCATGCAGCTGGATCACCGCTGCGCCCCTCGCAGACCTCCATATCGTACAGGAGACTTTAGATCCGAGGCCGCCATGGCGAATTGCTGTCCCGCGTCCTTCACGATGCTCAGCGAAGAACGAGATCCGCGTCTCGAGGCGGAACCGCATACCCCTCAACGGCAGGCTTCTAAAACCACTAACCATCCTCTGACCTCCTCTTGACCTGTATCTTCGCGATCGCTCGCCTCGCAAAACACTTGACATCGCCCTCGCAGCCCGGGATCTCGCTCTTCCGAGGTTCGTCGAAGTGGCCAGCTTTCAAATACATAGATCAAAAGCCCACCTAGCCCGTCCAGCTGAGTGGTCATACAGCGAAGTCGGAAGCCCACGTCGAAGTGGCCAGCTTCCACATACATAGACCAAAGCTCATCTAGCCCGCTCAGCTAGGTGGTCATGCAGCGAAGTCGGAAGCTCACGTCGAAGTGGCCAGCTTTCAAATACATAGGTAGACCAAAGCCCACCTAGCCCGTCCAGCTAGATGGCCATACAGCGAACTCGGAAGCCCACGCCGAAGTGGTCAGCTTTCACCTACATAGACCCAAAGCCCATCTAGCCCGCTCAGCTTGGTGACCATACAGCGAACTCGGAAGCTCGCGTCGAAGTGACCTGCTTTCACAGTTTTGAGTCGTCGAAGTGACCACTTGTTCATATAGACAGTTCACGCGCTCGTATGGGCATTCTATCGGTGTGACTGCACAACGGAAAGATATAAAGCATCGATTTTGGCTAAAAATTATGTAATTTACATTCTTTAGCATACACACAGCGCTACAATGTTACTATTTAGGTAGATAGCATCGTGTTTCATAGTCTTAGGCTGCATAAGCACGTAAAAACTTGAAGAAAAAAAAGAAAAAAAACTAATTTGCAATGGGAGGGATTTTGAACTACCGCGCTCGTATGCGCATTCTATCGGTGTGACTGCTCAATGAGAAGATATAAAGAATGATTTTGGCCAAATTACATGTAATTTAGCATACAAACAGCGCCTAGATAGTGCCATAGCCATAGGCTGCATGCACTTAATGAAGAAATAAAATAAAATAAAATATTTTGAAAGTTTTACTACAGTCCCATCACATCTCTGACTTTTTTCATAGTTTGATTCGCTTTGCTACGCGCACTGTCAGCACCTTTTACGGCTATATCTTCAAGCGTTGAGGAACCATCAGTCATTAACTGGTTGTATCGCGTTCTTACGTCGGCCAGGCCGTCGGAAATTGCATCTGCAACCTTGTCTTTGAAATCCCGCATGCTGAGCACGCTATGTTCTTCAGCAAGCTCTTCGAAAGTCCGCCGCCCGCGATCGAAGTGTTTCATAAGTGCTAGAAGATTCGATACCCCTGGCCGTCCGACTGGATCGTATGATACTCCGGTCGTTGAATCGGTTAGGGCAAGCCGGACCTTTTCACCAATTACGGTGGGGCTGTCGTTCACGAGAATTCGAGACCGAGGATCTTCGTGGGATTTGGACATCTTCAATTTTGGTTCTTGAAGCGACATCACACGTTTCGCGGATGCTTGGAGCTAATTAGCAAATGGGCAACAAGAGGTAACGCGTAGGGCGTACACAGCATCGTAGTCGGTTGTTTCAAAACTTGTTGACCGTAGGCTGCATTGAACCCATGGGCGCACTCTCTGGCAAACTCCAGATGCTGCACCTGATCCTCTCCAACCGGGACATGCGTAGCACTAGAACAATTAGTTATAGAGCCGATGTATGAATAGTTTTGGTAAGTACCCGTAGACCAAAATGTCGGCCGCTTGTAGCACAGGATAAGAAAACAATCCAAGCTTTAGCTTTGCTCTAGTACCCGAATCTCCAACTGCCGAATCAGCAGGGAGTGCTAGCTTGCTCTGCCCACCGTCAATATGTTTTCAACGACAGGGTAGTGAGCCAAGGTTCTAACAACGGACCTTCCATTGTGTCATCCTCGAAAGATATCCCACTGAAGCCGTGCAGCTGAGAATCCACATCAATTCGGTGTGCGCCGCAACCTGCCGCCTTTAACAGTCGTTCTTCCTCAACAATGAACAACTAGTAGCATCGTCATACATCAGATTGGTAGAAAATGGTCGATCGCTCGGGGTTCAGGCCCACAGCCAGTAATGTGGCCAGTGTCTCTCTTTTCCGCTTCCGCAGCCGTTCTGCATCTTGATACACGGTTATTGCGTGTAGATCAACAATCGAAAATATCAACTGGGTTGCTGGTGTGGCTTCGTTTTGCAATGTGACCCATTGTTGGAGTGCACCTAGATAGTTTCCCAGGTGAGGGACGCCGGTAGGTTGTATGCCTGAGAATATTACATCTTGTGAAGAAAGCCGGATTTGGTTGAAGGATCCACTGTGACGGGCGGCTGGCCACGATGTTTTCTTTGAAGTCAGACAATGGGCAAGTTGGCACTTTGGATGCTTGTTCAGCGTAGACAGCATTGCCTATTCACTAGACAAGAAGCAAACAAAAGGTTGAGATGCAGTCAAAATATGATACAGCTTGATACAGACTACCTTATCACGTGCTTATGTACTCTACCTTAGGTCTAAACCTTATTGAGCCTTGACTTGCTAAACTGGTAATTTAGTACTTTCGCAGTATGACAGCAGGGACTGGGCATTAAGGTACCTATTGATTAGGAAATTCTCATAGCTGGCCTATTGCGTCCCCTGAATAGGTGAGCCTGTTGTTTATGGTATGCTCAGCCCTCGATGTTCCACTTTATGGGTACGTAGTGCGGCACCTCTGAACTCACGGAGTGACTACTATATGCGTGTACACTACTCATTCCCGTATTATCATCCTCGCTTCGCGGCATCATTTGGGTTACTCAGGATTTTGCAGTGGGAATGTCTATTGTAAAATTACCAGAACGATGCTCTGGAGTATCTTACACGTATGGGCAGCTACAGGACTTTATACCTATTTCGAGGAATAATATAGAATTGCATCGCCTTAATGAATTTCGGCCTAACCACCTCGACCCTTCGTTCACCTTCGTACGAATGGTATGTTCAACCCGCCGGGTATCATCAACCAAACTGAGCCCTGACGCCAGTATCCCACAAGCCCAACCGAAAAGACAAGGCTGCAAGTGTGCAGCGTAGAAAACATAGTTATGCACTGCGTACCTCTAGACCTTGCTCATTGGAGCATCCGACGTATGGCGAAAACCTTCACTGTTCATCATTTCGTAAACCCTTTCTGCAGTCTCCAAATTTTTCCGTCTACCGAAGTGTGCCCATTTTGGCTCCAAGCCATGCTTCAAGTTCTCCAGACTAACATCCATCGTCTTCCCAACACCTAAGATTATTATCAGTATGACGTCAGCTCCAGCTTCCGCAACGAAAACGTCCGCACTGACCTAAGCTTTCGTGTTCCCACACATTGGCCTTCATACCCACTCCGTAGTACGCATGTTTCCTTAGGAAGGCTAACCATATCTCTACTGTCTCAAGATGTCCATCTGTAATCTGAATAAGTCGTCTTAATGTGATCCTCTCAAAATTCTCTTGGCTCTTCTTGTGTACGAAATTGCCCCGAGGCACGGTCCATCGCTCAGTAATGCGAGGCAAAGGTATAGGTCCTGCAGCTGGGAGCTTCAAATAATATGCAGCGCGGAGCGCAAAGTCGGCGAAGAATTCAACGTTGCGGACACTGTAGGAGCGTAATTGTAAGTCACACGATGGCAATCCGTACTTCGCCATTCGTTTGAGAGGTTTTAAGTAGATGGCTTGAACACTTCGAGGTAGTCGTATATTTACACTTTCTTCCTCAGCTTCATCTATAGGCACTCTTTGCTTCAGATTAGAAAAGGCTTAGCAGAGTAATTATTTGCGGAGCCCTACTCTGTTGATTCCTGTATGCCCATCTTGACTGGCATTGGTAACCCGGGTCTGTAGTAAAACGATATAAGCATATAACGCTTGCTATGAACATGGAAGGAAACGGACAATGATGAAGTCACCGGTTGAGCATCTTCTTCACGTCGAGCGGATGTCGTCGCAAATCCGAGGCGCTGCCACGTTCGTGAGCAAGGAGTCCGGAAACCGGCCCTCTCGATTGTGGTTTTCGAATATCTTATTTCGCCCAAAGAGATTCGAATATACAAAGGAAGTGCCATGATAGTGCTGTCTGTGGGAGTCCGAATTATTTTCCAGTGTTATATTGGTAGCATACATTCGCCAATAAATACTGTAGTACATAAGGTATGTTTTCGTTTATTACCCGCCGCTAATTTTCAGTATCATAAAATAACCACAGAACCTGAGGGTGGCCACTTTAATGTTGTACAGAATCTGCAAGTCACCGTCGTTCGGCAAATGACCGGAAATTCGAGTTTCTAGGGTAGATTTGATCAATATTTTGAAATGGAAGACGTAGTATCTCAACAAGCAGCAGAAGCTTGTCATTATCTGCGCAGCCAGATACCAATTGAATTACAAAGGCCTGCTGTTGGGATCATATGCGGATCTGGCCTACACGGTCTGGCAGATGTGGTTATATCTCAGCCACGACATGCTCTACATTATAGAGATATTCCACACTTCCCTCTAAGCACAGGTAACCTAGACTCGTCCTCGGCGGGCAAATCTCAAAGATGATAACATGCAGCAGTGCAGGGTCATGCGGGACAGCTTCTATTTGGGTTTCTCGAAGCCGATAAAAGATCGGTAGTTCTGATGGTTGGGAGGACCCAGTCAGTGTCAGTCTTGCTTTCCGTTGAAGTGTCGCTCATGTTCCCCCTGTTGTAGCTATTACGAAGGACACACGATACAGACTATTACGTTCCCCATTCGAGTTCTCAAGTTGCTTGGTGTAGATACCATTATAAGTACTGCAGTCTTACTTAGTCTTGGTCTTACACCGTTTTGGAAGTTAACTACTTATTGTCTTAGTTACCAATGCTGCAGGAGGCTTAAATCCCGAATACGCGGTGGGAGACGTGGTCATATTGAACGACGTAAACCACTCTTGTGCATTGCGAAACTTCCGCTCACCTGCCCATAGCATGTTAACTTTGCTGGTCTTGCCGGGGTTCATCCCCTACGCGGACCCAATGCCGACGGATTTGGGATTCGGTTCCCTGCATTATCTGATGCCTACGATCTGGACCTTCGACGTCGGGCACATCAATTATGGAACAATATGATTCCCGGCCTAGGGTCTAGGCGATTGCACGAAGGGGTATATGCGTTCGTTGGAGGTCCTAGGTGATTTCCCATTTGGTTGAGATTGGTATTGGTCATAGCTAACAACGTACAGCTACGAGACGAGAGCCGAGTGCCGCATGCTCCGCAGTTTAGGTGCAGACCTGGTTGGAATGTCGACTGTTCCGGAAATTATAGTGGCACGACATTGCAATATGCGGGTCCTGGCTTTGAGCCTTGTAACTAACAATGCAGTACTCGAGGCGGGTCCGAGGGGAGACGATGCTCAGATCAAAGGTTCGAGCAGAGAGGAGTTATCCAGGGCCATAGAAAAGGGCAAAGCATATCATGAAGAAGTCTTGAATGCCGGGCAGGAAGCCGCCGCAGATGTGCAGGTATGTGCCAAATACACGCTGGTAGGGTCCATTTGCTGAGATCGGAGTCTCTAGCAACTGGTCCAGCTGATTGTCCAAAATTTGATGAGCGCCAATCCTGCATAATGCGGTGATCATTGAAGGCACACTCTAAGAAGCTGAGATCGAAAGATTCGAAGGCCATCGGATATATCCAATGTACTAAGCGAATCGCGCCCATTATGCATGCTCGGTGATTGTATTATGATATGTCCTAGATGAGAATTTGAGCCGTTGACGGAAATACTATCGCTTGCGGTTCTGGCTTGATCTTTTGGCCCCGAGGTTTTTGTAATAAGCCTTCTTACCGCTCGTCTTGGATATCTGGATATCATTGTATTTGCTCTTGAACCGACCCGTAGAGTCCTCGACAGTCAAGACTTCGTCGACCAATGTCTTCTTGCGGTCCCGGTTGAGAAGCCTAGAGCTAAAGAATTCCGTGGGACCTTCGATAAGAGTGCCAACTTGGGAGAATTCCGGTGCTTTGGCCTTAGCGTTCTCTTTTTTGTAGTGCCTCTTAGGATCAAGCACAGATCGCATCTTGAGAAGCTGGAGATCCCTTCTTATATGGGCTGTGAGGTTCGTGCGTGGTAGATTAAACCATTCGGAACCTGCAGTGGCTTGTTTTTCCTATAACACGATCCATTAGCTCTGAATACGAATTATTGTGAACATGAGAAAATGTCGATCGAGAGAAGCCTCAGAGTAACTATGTACTAAGATCTCACAGGGATGCAGAGCGATTACCCAAGACGGGACCGGAAATTCTGCTTCAAGCAGATTGGGATGTTTTCCTCATAGACTGTTGGTACTCGGTAAAGGGTTTGGGCTAAATACCTTGGCAATTTTGTCCTTCACCTCGATGGGGTCTTCCACACGCCTGCTTTGTTCCGAAAGCCTTCTATCATTGCTACTTAGAAGTCGAGTTGCGTCTGCACGAGCGACGCCACGGTTGGAGGCCACATAAGGCTTCGCCATAGTCCCTGTGTTGAGCGTAGGTAACCTAGCAAGACGTCAACATCTAACGGGGCACGATGGGCGCTGGAGGTCGCACTTGTAGGGCGTGTACGGCGTAAAATTCTCTGAGAATACCTCTGGCAGGTGTGAATCAGGATTGCGACCTTGTAAACGCAGCTCTGCCCTCTTGAGAAGCTTCTTCATTTGATCGTCTGTGAGGCCATCTTGCTCATGGGCGTAACCCAGGCCATTCTGAAGATCGGTCTTCTCCATCTCCATCTCCATCATGGGAATTGCTTGGATGATCTGGTAAGGATGAATAGTATGGCTCTAAGGTTCTCCCAGGAAAAAGTTCAAATGCTACGTACGGAATACAGTGTACGAGTAGTCGAGTACTCGTAGGTCGCCTAGTAAATTAAGGTACAGGGGGTCGTCCTAGCGTGGGGAACTGCCTTTTGTGCACCTGTGATTAATAAAGTACGTACTCTGTAGTCGATGAAGCGACAAATCAAAGACGCCGCACAAGGTAGTAAGTACCATATTCCGTATGTCACTGCCCAACAGTCAACGTGAATGCGCCTTGTTTTCGCCTTAGAAGACTCTGCTCACTGAAGAACTGGTTAAATCCTTCGTTGACAAGCTTTACAAACACCTGCATTATCCCTAGGTACCTACATGGTTGATCCTTTCGACAGTATTAGCTGTCAAGTCCTCTAAATCTCAACTTTTGAAGCATCCAATCAACAGTGATACCTTAGAATTCCCAGCCTCAAAACCAAAGAGTGGCATCCCATTGGCAACTCCTTGATAAATACCCGCGTTATCACCTTCTGCTTCCCCAAACCCTAAATACCCGCCTACACGCGATCTCCACGGGGTTGCCTCGATTGCCTCGATTGACATAGTATAAACATGGGCCGGAGCGATCAATTCCAGTGAACTCGCCTTCACCGTCTTATTTTCTGACCTGCGGTGACACTTTCAACTGACGAAACCGCTGCATTCCCACCTCCATTGTGCCTGCGCAATACTTCGTACAGCGCCGAACCAAACGGGACCATGGAACAAAACCAATCGGGCTCCGGGCAGCAACAGCAACGTCAGCCACCACCGGTATATGACCCTAACAATGGTGGACACTACGGTATGCTGCCTTCCCTGTTTGCTTCAATGTCTGAGAGCAAAGACTGCCACCAAGGTCCTCCAAAACGTTGCTTGGAAACGCAAATGGTTTGCTATTATGAAACTGGCTGATCGATCCTTCTTGAGACAGGCGCAAGTGCAGCAGTATGTACACAGCTCATTTATCGATCTCTTGAAGCTATGTACAGCAGTCAATGGCATTGCTGACGCCCGTAGCTATCAGCGCAAGGGTATGCGCCAATAGCGGATTTATATCAAGGGGCGTGGGCCAATGTACGCAAGACAGCCTCGGACATTCATACCCGTCCGTAATATCGAGAACTGATGAGAAGCAGGTCAATCAAGGTCTACATGGCGCCTACCGCGATATTCTATCGACCTACTGGCAACAGACGATCAGCGCGCTCGAGACCGAGACTCACGATTACAAGATTCACCAACTACCTCTGGCGAGAATAAAAAAGGTTATGAAAGCCGATCCGGAAGTGAAGATGATATCTGCCGAGGCGCCCATACTGTTTGCCAAAGGCTGCGACATCTTCATTACAGAACTCACGATGCGTGCGTGGATTCATGCCGAGGAGAACAAACGACGGACACTGCAACGATCAGATATAGCTTCAGCACTGGCTAAGTCGGATATGTTTGATTTTCTAATTGACATTGTCCCTCGAGAAGAGGCTGCGAGCCACGCCAAACGAAATCCAGCGCAAGGCGGAACCAGCACAGTTGGAGGCCCGGCAACGTCAGCCCAACCTAGTGGCCAACTTCTGCCTCCGCAAACCAACGTACAGCAGCAGCCACAGCCTGGCCATCCCCAGCAACAACAACAACAACAACACCATATGGGACCGCCCGATTACTCCTCCCTTGGAAACAACCCAATACCACAGGAACAGGAATATCGACCACAGCCGGGAGGGATTTACGCTCCTCAGGTGCCACCAGATCAGACGACTGGGTACGTGCAGCCGCCGCAGCAGATGTTCGAGGGGATGTATGGCTATCCGCAAATGCCACCTCAACAGGTTTGTTACATTTCGCATGTCGCCTTGTTTTCTGGCCACTTCCTTGCGACAATTTTCTTGCGGGTATAGTCTTACGGTGATATTGCAGATGTACCAAGTCAACCAAAGAGGACCCGATCCGTCAGGTGGCCAAGATCCCAGTCATCACTACCAAAGACATGACGGCGGAGAGGGGGATGCAGATGCTGAGGGCGATCGGGATTATGAAGTTGGCTGAGTGCCCGAGGTCTTGGTCACGGGATCTCACACATCTCTTCTGTCAATATCTTCTGTTACCTCAATAATTGAGCTTCTGCGAGGACTGAGAAAATCTAGTAGGACAGTCTTGAGCGGATCGCATATTATTTTGTCACGTTAGCCGCCGTAGATGTTAAAATCGTATTTTCAAGGGCCAGAGCTCCCTGAATTGGTCAATCTTCTCTCTCAGCGGCTGATTGCATTGCGCTATTCGCTGGCAGTGAAATGATCAATGCTTTGGAGGCTCGGTTGTCGCTTGGTCCCGTTGAGAAGAGTATTCGGTCCAAGCCTACGACAACACTCTAGTGTACAAAGGCATACGTACCATGAGCAACATCTGGATCTGTAGTATCAAACACTATTCTGGCTGGGCCTGACTAGTCTCTTCGCCCCACACTGACAGGAGGCTCCTTCAAGCGGTAAGCTTTTAAGTCTTGCTCGCTTCTAGGGTGTGCGATCGAATGTTACTGTTTTGGGGACGTCGCCAAGTGCTTGGAGCATGATGCTGCATAAGAGAGACTCCTTCATATCTCCGCTTAAGACTTCATGCCAAATCTTGAAGATAATGCGGTAAATTTGTCTGCTTTCGTCGGACTTTGTACATTATGGGTCAGCCTGTGCCATGGTCAGTCAAGATTAGCAACATATTTCCATCGACCGAAAACCCGGAAAGACGGAAAAACGTACTTCTCAAGCAGTGCCGGTCCATTAAGAGCATCCACCCTGCCGTACTTTTTGTTCCTCGTCGACACATCATAAAATTCATCCGAATTTTCGGCTTGCATCAGCATTACTGTCTGCTGTAGTTCATCCAGATTCTCTCGTAGTATTGGATTTCCCAACGTATCCACGAATTCAGTAAGGTATTGCACATCCTTGGCAAGAGCCATAACTCCATTGGGATTTATCCGTTTTACTTCTGTAGATAGAGGCAGTGACTGCAAATCAGTCGTTAGAAATTTCGGCTGTCAAGACGATATGAAATAGCTCACAAGTATCATTGTGGCGGCATGACTTAGTGCATCGAAATATATAAGCTCCTTTATCTCCGTTGGTAAACCCAAGAGCACCGAGTTCATAATATTTGACAGGTACCGAGTTAGAGTCTGCATATAGTTGCTAGGTTCTCTTTCGGGAGCCAGTGCCATCCTGTTCGAATGCAATTAGTATTGCAAAGTAGATTACATAGCTGCATACAAGATGTGACGATCGACTGTGTGTTATACCGAACTTACCAGTCATACTCAGCTGTCTCTATCAGGTCATCAATCTTGGAGTTAACGAGCTCAAATATACGCTTTTCAGCGGTCTTCTTGTTGCTGCGAAATTCCTCTGTGGCATTAAGGGTTATGCTTCCACCTGCGGAGGCGGCAGATCTGGCTGCTACGAGTAATAATTCGAGCTCTTGGCACGCAATTTCGAAATGTTCTAAGTTAATAAGAATTTGCACAATCTGGCCAAGGTACTGTGAACTCAAGCGTTCGACTAGAAAGCGACAGACTTTCTCGGACAGTAGTTCATCCAATGACTAGGGCCCATGTTAGCACAGTCTTCCATCTCTGCGAATTATCTGTACAAAATACCTACAGTCTTTAGTGTCTCGTCTATTACTCTCGGATGTTGGAAATGATCGTCGGAGAAGAAGTAGAATTGATTTAAGAAATTCCGTATGTCAATGCAGCAAAGTGGGTACATCTGAGAGAATGGGAGTACACATGGGAACCTATTCTGGGTCAGCCATGACTTTGATTCAGACATTGTTCGAATGATGGTACCTTAGTTCCTCGCGAGCCTTGTCGGGTGTATACCAACTAACGTTTACTACTTTATCGTACTCATCCAGTTTATTGATAGGCATTGGCATGTAGTCATCGGTTGATACAATCTAGAAAAAACGGTCAGAAGAGTGGGGACACCTCGAAGCAAGTGACTTGCCTCTTGGAAATCGTCACTGAACCTTCTCTTTAATAGCTCGGCATATTTTTCGAACAAGGTCAGGAGGAACGCGTCAAGTGCGCCAATGGGGTAATTCCATGACTATTATCCGTTAATCAGGATTGGCGACCGGTCGCAGGGGCGGGATGAGTACTCACATCCATGGTTTGAATGAATAGCGCGATCACAGTTTTGATCTTCAGTAGCACTTCGGCATTGGCGACCTCATGCAGTGCCTTCGAGATCAGCGTGATGGCCGTTTGGCACATGGAGTCCCAAAGCTCGTCGACCTTACAAAAATCAGTTTCGCTCTCTCGTCGACTGTACAGTACAATACCTACGTCTGCTCTAGACCGGAGTCCTGGAGCTTTCCTTATTGTTGCCTTTTCGACGATAGCAAAACCAGCAATCCCTTCTAGTAGCTCACTGAGACTTGCTCCTTCTGGGTCGATTAGAGTTATGGTATGTGGCATTAATAGTTCTTTTTGCTGCCTTCTAGTGGCGGCATACTCAGCTCGAAATCTGTCAGCCTGGCCAAGAGCTTCATGTATATGGAGACATTCAAACAACGGAGTGAAGTCCACCTGCACGTCTTCATTGTTTAGAATGTCAAACTCCTCGTTCTCATCAGACACTAATTCAATTGCAGAATTTAACTTGAAGGTGATTAAAGAAGTTAATCCCTCCGCCCGCTCTTTCTGCCTGGTCCGTCTCTGCTCTGTGTTGTAGAACGCCACTTCGCCCAAAAACTGCGAAGTCTCCCTGATTCGAAAGAGCCATGTATTCAAATCTGTCATGACGGCCTCAGTCATAAGCTTCTTAGTTGCGGGTACGGACTTTTGAATCATCTCTGCTATTTTGTATTGCGTAACTTCTTTCAGATGCACATTCTGCAACTCATCGAGAGCTCGTAAAGCAGAGTAGTGGCTCTTCTCCCCCAAAAGATCATGGACTTGATTAGCTAAGCGAAGAACCTCTAAGCAATCCTGCAAAGCCTGAGTGGCTTCGTCGATGTTTTGCCGTACTTCGCGCGACTCAACCAGGGCCTTCTTCTGTTCTGCCAGCTTCTCAGTGCTGGATTGTATGGACTGGTTGAGCTCGAGGATCTCGGCAGTCAATTTGACGGTGCCCTCTCGCACATGGAGAAGCTGGTTGACCGAGGTGACAAAGCCTTGGTGGTTGGTATTGCATATACCTTCGATTTCTGCTTCACGATCATTGTAATATTGTGTATAATGCTGTAGAAGCTGATGCCCTTCGCCGCCGTTGTTGGCATCTTGGATTGCAGGGATGAGCTGATTGAAGTATTCGTTGTCAGATGGCGACAGCACAGTCTAGGGAAAGGCAAGAGTCAGCAGCGATGCGAATGTTGGGAAATCCAATCTATACCTGTTGCACAGCATAGGCAAGCTCGGTCCGAGTATCCGAGAGCGCAGGCATACCGCGAAGGTTCTACGCTTTTAATGTTTCGACTCTCGAGGCACATAAAAGCATAGAGACCACAATTAACGTAACCGATTGACGGGAGGTACGAGAGTACCTTGAACAGGGAAACGCTCTCGCTACTGTACCCGCCAGGGCCGCGCGACTGTTTGGCTGTCACGTGGCTGTTAAGGTAATCACTGTACCCGCTTGCGGATACTTGTTTCTCGCTTTGGAAATCTCCAAACCTCCATCGTTCCCCCTTCAATATCAGTTTAGTCGCTAAGTCCATACTCGTAGCCGCCCAGCGATGCACCACGCTACTGTTATTATAATAGTGAGCGCTGCTACTGACTAAGGTAAGGTAGGCTCCATCTACCTCCGTATACTACTTGTGGCTAGGTAGGTTGTGTACAACCTTGAACTCCTCAACTCCCCAATCGTTTCTACCTGCGGTATACATCCAGCATCCAGCTATTCATTCTTTGGTAGTGCATACAAAGCGCTTGCTACAAATTCTTATCACTCCCATAAAGTGCACTTGAACCCCCACTGGAGTTAAGAGCCAACTGTAAGACATCTATCCTGCCAGCTCACGAGCAGTATGGCAACAACAAGTAGACACTTGACTTTTCGTCGTATGTACCGTAGCCAATCTCCTTGGCAACTTTCCTACAGAGCTCTGTCTATGTTCTGCATGCTTCCCTCCATACTCCCGTACTCAGAGTCTCATGATCAGGCCTCCTCCACTGGACACCATCTAAAATCTAAAATCGGTTTCGTGCTGTCTGCCCTACTTTGTCTGTTTCCGATGTCCGCTCTGGTAGGGCTTAAGGTACCTTAATGACGTTGTCCATCACCAATCTGGCAGCACACTTTCTCAAAATGGAAGAGTCTGGTACCTTAGGAGTAGAGCTCTAGCTTCGTTTTGGTAAGACTAAATACTTTACCTTACCATATCCTTTCTTACAACACCTCCCCTTCTCCAATTATCCTCAGTGTCTCCAATATATCGTGTGTCGTGATCTGCTTGACTTTGTCCACTTTGTGGGTCTCGACAAGAACTTATCTCAAGTACGTTCACGTGCCTCGTTGTCAATTATCATTTGCACTAGGTATCTCCCAAAGTCCCATCCTAATCTTCTGGTTAACCTAAATTCCTTTCCCACTATTGGATCCCGCAAAGTACCTGCAGCTATGGACAACCAGCACCAAGGCTTCTCTGATAGTCCCAATTCATCTGAAGGAGTGGAATCTCACCATGGCACGCCTGCAACCAAGCTCTCCGCTTTCTCTCCCGACGACGTTCAGATAGAGCAGAATTCCGGTTCGTGTGATACTGGCAGAAAGTTTGTACCTCCAGTATTCACCCTTCGTCCTGTTCCTGTTAGAACTAGCCCAACAGCCAAAGTGCAAACCTCTACTGTGTTTGGCAACCCAGATCCATTCACCACAGCTTCAACTACGAAGTTCGTCACCAAGAGCTTCCACGATACGCCCAGGCTGTCGCCAATCGCTTCCACGTTCACGCCTATCGGACTCCGAGAAAATGCTTCAGACAGAGCTGGCAATAGCACATCGACGGTGCACTCTCCAACTTTCATGGTTGACGCCAACTCATCCAATGTGGGCTCTTCCGCAGCTCCGTTGGAACCGAAAACCGCTTCTAGCCAGCCTGAGCTCAGGAAGCTCATGTATTCGGTTGCGAACAGTGCTCTGGTGTCTCCCATCAGTCACTCATCTGGTTCATCATCGAAATCATCAAGTACCGGGATTGCGAATGTAAACTTCGGCCAGTTCTCATCCGAAAGCAAGACGTCTAGGTGTTTAATGATTAGCCAAGTAGCGCCAAGCACCTCTGTCGAGGAGTTCGACACATTCTTCAATGTAAGCGGTCGTTACCTGAGCTTGCAGTTTATGGCTAACAGATCGTTGCCACAGGATTACTCATCTCTGAGGCGTGTGGTCCTGTCGGAATTGCTTCCCACCGGCACCATCTATGCCAGCTTTGCCGATATTCGTGACGCCGGCAAAGCATACGACAAGATCCAGAGTGTTCAACAAGACTGGAACGTCCAGCACATTATTAATACACTAGTCAATACGCAAGATCAGCCTGAGGACTTGACATGCCTCCCTGGATCTATTCATGATGGCCAAATTGTCGTCAAGGCAGACCATTTTGGGCCTGAGTTCTTCCGAGTCGGAGACATTGGATCTCTTGTCAAAGATTTACTCGCCAATTATGGCGATATCAAGGCTTACAGTACTGATCAGGGGACATCCCCATTCGTCACCTATCGAGCTGAGTTCTATAACACCATTGCCGCTGATAATGCGTTGGCATATCTAAATGGTTTCAAGCTTGCTGTACATATTCTCTTAATACCTCCAAGAAGACAGCTAGCTGATCATTGTAGGGCTTTGTGTTGACCATCATGCGGTATCACCCTCGTAGGGAGAGCATTTCACAGCGGCTCACGAAGGGCCAAGGTCCGTTGGTTATCGGCCAAGAAAACTCTGGCCTGGAAAGCGCCTTCGGGAATATGAGTGTAAGCGGCCGTCAGGACAACTACGACTCCGGGGTCCCGAACACCGCATTCGTCTCGCCATATTTTCTTTCAAACCCAGCCAGTCGGTCCCTCAGCTACCGTAGAGACATCGCTGGTCAACAGTTGCCGTCAGCCCTAGACAACTGCCGTTTCAATGGAAACGTAGCCCGGAGCTCCGGCAGCAGCCCGCAATGGAGCCCTGTCTATAGTCCTTTTCCTGATTGTACTCTACAATCTCCTAGTTGGACAGCTTATAGCCCGGGGGCGTACAGTCCCGGCTCATATAGCCCTGGCATGTATAATCCATATGGGTACAGTCCTGGAGCTATTGGACAAGAGCGTATAGTTCCTCACACGCCACAACCTCGAGCACCATATTATCTCCAACAGCAAAGGGGGCTCACAAAGCTTGTTGGCTGCCAAAACCATGATTATGCCTCAGGGCACCACAACGTGGTTGACGTGGATCGTATCCGCCAAGGAACAGACGTTCGCACGACCGTAAGACAAGTCGGCCCTTGCTTTTGAGGGCACACTAACACAAGCAATAGATCATGCTCCGAAATATCCCCAACAAAATTGATCAAGTATGCCCCCACCGCTTATATTTCATTCTCCGCTAACAGTCCCCAAGGCCATGCTGAAGGAGATTGTTGACGAGACGAGCCTTGGCAAGTATGATTTTATGTACTTGCGTATCGGTACGTAACTCTTATCTGCCCGCACGTCATGCAGAGCGCAGGCCTCAGTCATTATACAAGACTAGGAAGCTAATCCAGATCCGCAAATCTGATAGATTTTGCAAACAATTGCAAGTAAGTTTGTTTTACGGGTAACAATTACTTGTGGCCTCCACTTTCTCACATCCACAGTGTTGGCTACGCATTCATCAATTTCGAAGATGTAAGTTAACACGTGCATTATGTTTTGCCTCGGACGGGCGCTGACTTAGTCTAGCCATACTTCATTATTGATGTTTGTATACTCCATAGAAACCCATCCATTTGGTTCAAGGCTGATTTGCGATTAGTTTGTCAATGCCCGAGCAGGACATCGCTGGTCAGAATAGCGAATATGAATGCTCGATCTTGCAAATGACTAACCGTATCTAGGAACCGCTATAATAGTGACAAGGTTGCAGAGGTATCTTATGCTAGTAGGTATAATTTCCGCAGTTTCTGCGAGTTGCTGACGATTTCTACAGCGATACAGGGGAGAGACTGTCTTGTCCAAAAATTCAGGAACAGTTCTGTAATGCTGGAGCATCCATCTTTCCGCCCAAAGGTAGGAACAACGCGACCAATATATCCTTGGATTTTGCTAATGCTCACAGATCTTCAACACCGGTAGTGGTCCAATATCCGGTTCTGAGGATAAATTTCCTGGACCTGACAATCCCTCAAAAATGCGCCGAAGTGTGGAGAATGCTGAGCATGTTGGTAAGCGATATCAATAGAGGACGAATTACAGGACGAGAAACTAATGAAGTGGTCGTGTAGGCTTGTTTGCTCCTCGAGCGGGTCAGAACTTCCGAGATGAGCAGCGTCGCCGGCGCTCCCAGTATGATCGTGGCACCCGTTTGGCTGAGATTGAAGACGCATATTATCTTGACGATCAAGATCACAGAGTCGATAAAAACCATTACAGCAACAGATTCCGAGGACAATCACATTCTGGGTTCAAGGTCTACTAGTCCATGCCTTTTCTGCACGTTCGGGACCGCCAAATTATCCAATGTATCGAACTCACTGTCTCCGTTTACGTTTGGACCGTCAATCTCGATCATTATTCGAATATTGTCAAAAGCATTGGGACATAGAGCCTCAGTTTCTTATTGGCCACGGCGGTATAGAGATGGTCCGTCTCTGTGAAAAGTTTCGGAAAATGTCGGTTGTATATGAGAAAAGCTTGGGAATCCTTGAGGTTTCTGTGGTGTCGTTACTTGTATGGATGCATGTTTCCCCTTTCGCGGTCCTAGAGCATTTCACATTGCCGACATGTTCGCTCCACTTGTACTACCATGTCGATGTACTTGTGGCTCTAGCATGTTTTCAACTGGCGTTATCTTAGTAGCTTTCGCTGAACATGCTCATGTTGCTGTACGTGTTCGAGAACTTCAAATTTATTTATAATGCATTAGCTACAATCGACATAATACAACCAAGTGCTTCGGGATAAGCAAAGCATTGTAGATTTCTGCGGACTACGATAATGATAGGTAGAGAATAAATAGCTTGAGGTAGGCGAGATTCAAATCTCAATACCTATTCAGTAATTTATTTTCTTTGCATAACAACTACTCGGTCGGGATATAACCTCACCTTGTCACGCTGGAGTCGTCGAAGCTATATATTAGGGCTGGCATGGATGATAGTATTGCAGCTCGATTGCGCGAGGCCCAGGATGTGATTTGTCTACTTCACCATCGCAACAAGAATCAGCATCGGCAGGCCCAGTGGTGGAAATGGCTCTCCATGTTGAAGCGGTGCACACAGCAGCTAATCAGGGACCTGGAAATATCCGATTCAGTACGATCCGCCGCCAGGGTCCTCTACATGGAAGAATTTCTATGCCGGCGCTGCTACGTGTGAGCGGATCGCGCTTTTGGCTTCTAATTGTTGATGGGGCGCATGCTGATGGGGCACACAGATCGTTCTCCCATGTAATACAGGACCATCAGTTTTCTTCGCTTGGCATAGTACTAGTCGCACAGCTTGCAAAGATTCAAACGCTCGTTGGTTCTATTAGTTGCTACGAGCAAAAGGGACCATTGACTTTGTTACCTGCCAATGTGTCCGATTCGAATCTTGAACCCCGTATCGAGGACCAAGGAGTGGCCGTAAAACGGATATATTCTGTACCTGTTGACTTGGATGGAATAAAATCTAACCCTTCTTCAGTCGTGGACGAAAGTCTGATAAACGATGGAGCCTCCGAGAAAGGCAATCGAGCAGATTCTGAACGGAGAGGCAGCGAGCACCAAAGTTTGCCAGTTGAGTCATCTACAACCAAGTCAAGCGAGAAGTCTAGGATAGAGCTACGGGTACAATCAACGCCCGCCAGAAGAAAAAAGCAGAAGGCGACCAACGCGATTGATGACCTTTTCCAGGGTCTCATGTGAATCTCTAGACAGTATTGCGACATGTTTACTACCCAGATCCCAACCAGAACAACAGACTTCCATAGAGTACATTAACACAAAGATGCTGCCCAATGCTCCATGCAAGGGTATAAAGATACTTCGGCGAAAACACAGTCCATATGAACAGATGCGTTCTTAACGCTGTGCACGCAAGCATGGTAAATAAGACACTGATAGCTGCGAATGTGGTCAATAGCGCCAAGTGCTGGACCAATATGCCCTTCTGGCCTACGCGACGCCCTTTTCCCAGAAGCAGAGGATGTACAGATGTCCAGTACAATGGACCAGCCCAATTACCACAGAAAGTTAGCACACCAACTGCCACCACGTTATATCCGCTGATTCCATTATAAGCATTGGAGAGATCGATAGAGGAGATAGCATTTGATCCCCCGAACGCGAAGAATGACGCATATTGGAAAAGCGTCGTGGTTAACGTTGTTTCGTTGGCAGTGAGATCAAGTAGTTTCAACGCGCCAAGCTGCATGTCGAAGAGGAGGAACAGGGGTATGTTGGTGACTCGAGATTGAGTTATAAGAAAGAGAGTGAAGAGATCATGGAGTGGCCATATAATGCCTAGGCGAAAGTTTTAGTATCTTGCGGTCGTCCTACAGTGTGGGCAATACCTTCACCATTCTCTTCTGCCGATGCTTCAAAAGCCTTCGCAAGCATCGTCAACGACACAAGAGTGCCAATCCCTATGAAGACCACCCTGGCCTGAACCACTAGCGATATTTCCTCCATTGGCCTTAGGAAGTCTGTTTGAAGGCCGACCAATAGCTCAGGAGCCTCTGCTTTTGTGAAGACTATCTTCATTCCTAGAGTTGCGACGCACAATGCGATGGAGGAGGCAGCCGAAATATGTCGACTTATTCCGGGGAGAACCTTCCGCGCTAGCCGCTGCGTAATATTGAAGTAAGTCCCAAGAACCAGGAACCATAGTACTCGATTGTGCAGGGGGAGTATCGTTCTGGCGATGTCAGGTTCACCAGCATGCTTCTGGCCAGTTTGGTTCCACCCTCGAACCATCCGCACAATGGCAAGAACTGTTATCGCTGAGATAGATGGTATTATACGCTGCTTTGTACCTCTAAGAGCTCGACCATCAGTTTGGAAATCGACTTGAAGAACGAGATCATGCACTAACGCCTTCACAAGCAGCCAGCCAAGCCAGGACGAGGTGGCCCAATACCAAAACTGTTGCTCTTCCTCAACGTAGCTGCTCGCGAACATCATAACGCCGTAAGAGATGGCGATCGGAGCCATCCATAATCCGGTAGATCTTGCGTCCTGTATCACTTCCCCGGAAACGAACAGTGCTGCCATCATCGCAAGCCAAGTAATCCCTATGCCAGCATAGAGTCTCGAGAGGTTGTAGTTACTGGCAGTGCCACTCATGATCTCTTGGGCACGTTTCAAAAACTAGTCGTCATCAGCATGAGCTGGACATTGCTTCGTGCCAGACTTACAGCGGTCAAGGCCCGTAGTACTTCAACAGCGTTGGTCTGGGTCCTAGAATCAAATGCGTGGGTCACCTGTGACCACATGCAGCTTAGAATCTCCCCATCGGACTCCTCGTGTGAACAATCCGAAACTACCGCCCGTCGGTCAAAGGACTGGCCGGTAAAGGTTTCTTTGACTACCCTCAGAATCTGATGAGCATTTTGCCGCATGAGACCGATTCTCTCTTCTTCTTCCAATGTCAGCCTAGACACTCGAAATTGCACATTTGGCCATCACTGGACCAACCTTCGCGCCAGAAAGCCAGAAAATCGGGAATAAATACGCCTAAGTTATTAAGGGGTACTGGGAACCCTAAAAGCCCGGCCAGAGTTGGTGCAATGTCCGACTGTTCGACCGTACCGTAGTAGTGAAAGTCCTCTACTGATCGGTCCACTGGGCATTCCGACCCTTTTGAGATGGTTTGAAGCTTAGGAGATATGAAAACTAGGGCCGGGGACGTCTCGCCGTCTGCAGAACCCCCGTGATTACCAGCATCGTTCATGCCATGGTCTCCGCACAGGACCAGCAGGGTCAAATGGAGGTGCTCCTTGGTCTCCATGGCTTCATAGATCAGCTTGACAATGCCATCCATCTCCATCTGCTTTGGGATCATGTGCGGACTGTGATAAACTTAGTGAGGGCTGTACTAATTATTCAGCGCAGCCCCAGTACCTCCTTGGGCCTAACTTGTGCCCGATGTGGTCAAGACCAAGATAATGCATGAAAAAGCCATCCCAATCGCTTTGGTTCAGCTCCGTAGGAACGTGCCTTGTCACGTTGTTGTCCACTTCAGTAAAGTCCTGGCAATCTGTATTTCAGTTGCTAGATCTACACTACAGAAGACGCGAACCGTAGTCCCACTGACCGAAACGAAAAAGCTTGATGTCCCATCTACACGAGAAAATATATTAGGAAATAGCTTCAGCCAAGTATCATCTCCATACATAACCAGCTTCCTGCCGGATTTGGCCTTCAATTGCGCAAGCCAGGTGTCTTGATGAGCTAGGTTCGAAGTCGTATCCGACTCGGCGAAGTTCAGTATGACGTCGAGGAAGGAAGGAATAGATCCAGTGGTAATTGCTTTGATTCGGGGCATCGTGATTGTTGGGGATGTGGCATGGGCGGTGAAGGGCATTGCTGCACCTGATCTGATAAGGCTATGGTCTGCGATCAGCAACCGGCCTATATTCCAATGCTTCCAGTACCTACCTTTGGGTAAATCTGAATCCCGAGCTAGGCGAATAGACGAAATCACTGCTCGACTTAGCCTCTTTCAAAAAGCGTAAACCGAGCAATGAGGTCCGGAACCTTCTTAGGGCATCAACGACCATGAATACGACCTTGTTGAACGGTGCTTCTGGCACTTGGTCGACTCCGACATCTCCAAATGTAGCTGTCCCGGGCAGAAATGGCTTGTAAGGAAAGAAGCCCGATGCAAAGGTGAGTATGGCTATAGGTATTAACAAATTGGCGATAGTCAATAGCGGCACGGAAATTTGTAGAGGCATTATGATGATTGAGATGATTGAAGAGTAATTAGGATCAGCAGACGCAGAACAAAGTGACGTAGTCAACAAGGAGCGTGTTTACTTAGGAGCATATTGCAGAATATCAGCAACGGAGAGTTAAAAGGTATTGCGAGCTCTGCGGCTACAGTATCGTTGATTGCGAAACCTTGTTCGTTTTTTTTGAATTTGCCGAGCGCCCCATCAAAATTTCAAAAAGTGCAAAATAAGAACCAGATTTGCAGAATCAACCCCACTGC
>JAABVA010001028.1_pt1 | contig 31091 bp, 27 predicted proteins | sample 5560331 | NCBI WGS metagenome assembly JAABVA01 (sample SAMN12812661, study PRJNA571458) | rock metagenome | isolation source: Antarctica rocks | place: Antarctica: Victoria Land, Mt New Zealand sud | collected 2016-01-07 | reverse complement strand
CGCGTACTTTATTTGTGAGGCAATGCGTAAGTTTGCGCCCGACACGCCTTTTATGAGATAATATAAACTTCAGGCTATGAGGAAAAGAGTAGGCGGAGTGGCGCGTCCGAAGAGAACCTTGGGCTGCTGTAACGAGGTAACGCGTTTCCGCCGAAAATCACTTCCGAGCCGCGTTTAGCTGCCAGTAAGTCAGCGGTCAGCTATCAGTCGGAGGTTGATAGCCGCCTACTAGCGACTGATGGCTTCTCCGCCGGGTCTGTCGCCCGTTATCCCGACACGGTGCGGACACGTACCGGGTGAGTGAGTTCGCGTACCGCTATGGCGCACGCGCGGGCTATTTAGGGTGGTACCACGGGTTTGACCCGTCCCTTTGCGAGGGACGGGTTTTTTATTGGGCTGTTAGACGTCGGACGTCAGCTATCAGCACAAAGCTGATGGCTAACAGCTGACAGCTTATTGAGGAGCGACACATGACGACAATGGAACCGGCGGCTTTCAAGCCCGTCGACCCGCGCCCCGACTTCCCCATGCTCGAGGAGGCGACCTTGCGGTGGTGGCGCGAGCGCGACCTGATGGGCAAGTACGTGCGCAAGAATAGGGGCGCGACGCATGAAGACGGCGCGCCCAAGCGCTTCTCGTTCATCGACGGCCCCATCACGGCCAACAACCCCATGGGCGTGCACCACGGCTGGGGCCGCACCTACAAGGATCTCTTCCAGCGGTTCAAGACGATGCAGGGCTACGAGCAGCGCTACCAGAACGGCTTCGACTGTCAGGGCCTGCACGTCGAGGTCGAGGTGGAGAAAGAGCTCGGTCTCAACAACAAGCGGGACATCGAGGTCTACGGCATCGACAAGTTCGTCGAGAAGTGCAAGGAGCGCGTGCGCACCTACGCGGGCGTGCAGACCGAGCAGTCCATCCGCCTGGGCTACTGGATGGACTGGGACAACTCGTACTACACGATGTCCAACGAGAACAACTACACCATCTGGGCATTCCTCAAGCGCTGCCACGAGAATGGCTGGATCTACAAGGGCCACGACGTGATGCCGTGGTGCCCGCGCTGCGGGACCGGCCTGACCCAGGCCGAGTTGGCCGACGAGTACCGCGATGTCGTGCACGCCTCGCCCTTCGTCGCCTTCCCCCTGATCGACCCCGTCGCCCCCGCTCAGGAGGGCGACGCGCTGGTGGTGTGGACGACCACGCCGTGGACGCTGCCGGCCAACGTGGCCGCCGCCGTCAACCCCGACCTGACCTATGTGCGCGCGCGTCACGACGACGGCGCGCTGGGCCCGAAGGTCTACTGGCTGGCCGAGGGCGCGCTGGGGAACACCTTCCCCAAGGGCGACTACGAGGCGCTCGATCGGGTTCAGGGGCGCGACATGGAGGGCTGGCGCTACCAGGGTCCCTTCGACGGGCTGCCGGCCGAGCAGGGGGTGCGACATCGCGTGATCCTGTGGGAGAGGCAGGGCGAGCAAGATAAGGGCGTCAGCGCCGACGAGGGCACGGGCGTCGTACACATCGCGCCCGGCTGCGGCAAAGAAGACTTCGAGCTCTCCAAACGCTTCGACCTCGCGGTGGTCGCGCCGATCGACGACATGGGTATCTACCTCGACGGCTTCGGCTCCCTCACCGGACAGTACGCCGGCGACGTGGCGCGCGCGGTCTTCGCCTCGCTGCGCGAGAAGGGCGTGCTGGTGCGCGTGCAGGACTACAAGCACTCCTATCCGCACTGCTGGCGCTGCAAGACGCCCATCGTGTTTCGCCTCGTCGACGAGTGGTTCATCTCGGTCGAGGAGTTGCGCCCGCGCATGATGCGCGTCGTCGACAGCATCCACTGGCTCCCCGCGTTCTGCCGCGACCGCGAGCAGGACTGGCTGCGCAACATGGGCGACTGGATGATCTCCAAAAAGCGCTACTGGGGCCTGGCCCTGCCTATCTACGAGTGCGCCTCCTGCGGCGCCTTCGAGGTGATCGGCGGCGAGGACGAATTGGAGGAGCGCGCCGTGGAGGGCTGGGACCAGTTCGAAGGTCATACCCCGCACCGGCCCTGGGTCGACGCGGTGAAAGTTGCCTGCGGGGGATGCGGCGAGCCGGTCGCGCGCATCAAAGAGGTGGGCAACCCCTGGCTCGACGCGGGCATCGTGCCCTTCTCCACGCTCGACTACCGGCGCGACAAAGAGTACTGGCGCGAGTGGTTCCCGGCGCAGTTCATCACGGAGAGCTTCCCCGGCCAGTTCCGCAACTGGTTCTACTCGCTTCTGTGCATGGCCACGGCGCTGGAGGACACGCGCCCCTTCGAGGTCTGCCTGGGCTTCGCCACGCTGACCGACGAGCACGGCAAGGAGATGCACAAGAGCGCGGGCAACAGCATCCCCTTCGACGAGGGCGCGCTGGAGATGAGCGCCGACGCCATGCGCTGGCTCTACACGGACCAGAACCCGGCGTCGAACCTGCGCTTCGGCTACAAGCTGGCCGAGGAGACGCGCCGGCAATTCATGATCCCGCTCTGGAACGTCTACTCCTTCTTCGTGATCTACGCCAATATCGACCATTTCGACCCGACGGGACAGTCGATGCCCGTGGCCGCGCGCCCGGCCCTCGACCGCTGGATCGTCTCCGAGCTGCAGGTCACGATCGACGAGGTGACGCGCGGCCTGGAGGACTGGGACACCGCGCGGGGCAACCGCGCCATCGCCGGGTTTATAGACAACCTGTCCAACTGGTACGTGCGCCGCGGCCGGCGCCGCTACTGGAAGACCGAGGGGGACACGGACAAGACGGCCGCCTACCTCACGCTCTACGAGGTGCTGACCACGCTGGTGCGCCTGCTCGCGCCCTACACGCCGTTCCTGGCCGAGGAGCTCTACCAGAACCTGGCGCGCTCGGTGGATCCCGCCGCGCCGGAGAGCGTGCACCTGACCGATTGGCCGGTCGCCGACCCCTCCGTGGTCGACCGGGGGCTGCTCGAGGCCACGTGGCTGACGCGGCGCATCGTGGGCGTCGGGCTGGCCGCGCGCAACGCGAGCAAGATCAAGGTGCGCCAGCCGCTGGCGCGCCTGCGCGTGACCACGCGCAACGAGGAGGAGTGGCGGGCGGTGCAGCCGTTCGTCGACCAGATCCTGGACGAACTCAACGTCAAAAGCCTGGAGCGCCTCGCCGATGACGCCGACGTGGCGACCTACACGCTGCGCCCGGTCACACCCGTGCTCGGACCGCGTCTAGGCAAGCGGCTGCCCCCGGTGATCAAGGCGCTCAACGGCCTCGACCAGGCCGAGACGGTGGCCCGGGTGCGGCGCGGCGAGTCCCTGCAGGTGGCGATAGGCGACGAGACGGTGGAACTCGCGCCCGACGAGGTGCAGGTGATGGCGGCGGCGCGGCCCGGGTACGCCGTGGCCGAGGAGGGCGGCTACCTCGCTGCGCTCGACACCGAGCTCACGCCCGCGCTCGCGGACGAGGGCCTCGCGCGCGAGGTCGTGCACCGCGTGCAGACCATGCGTAAGAGCGCCGGCTTCGACATCGCCGACTACATCCGCGTCGCGTACCACGCGGCCGGTAGTCGTCTCGCGGAGGCCCTGGAGCGCAACCGGGAGTACGTCGCCGGCGAGACCCTGGCCCGCGAGTTGCGCGCCGTCGCCTCCCCCACCGAGGTAGAGGGCGGCTACACCGAAACGTTCACCGTCGAGGGCGAGGAGGTGACCGTCGGCATCGAGCGCGCCACCGCGTAACGTAGCGGGAGGGGCGGGCGCTGCGCAGACAGCGCCTGCCCCTCACTACAACGCGAAGAGATCGTCCGTGCCGAGTGTGGGGATGACCTCGCGGGCGAAAGTTACATATCGCGTAGCGAGGCTACCTTCTCTTCCCATGCCATGAGCCCCGGGGGCGCAGGCTGCCCGCTCGCCTCGGCCTGCGCGGCGCGCTCGGAGAAGAGGTCGTCGACGTACCACAGCAGATCGTTATCCTCGGGGTGGCCCCAGGTGTGGCGCAGGATGGCGTCCGCCAGGTCGGCCGCGCTCGCGGGCGCGACGTAGGCCGCTTCCAGTCGCCCCCGCGCCCCGTCCGCGCCGGCGACGCCGAGCAGGCGCGCCAGCCGCTCATCGTCCTTCATGCCCACGTTTCTATCCCCCTCACGTCACCGGATCTCACATCATCGGGTCCGAAGCGGGCCGCGACGCGCCCGGACCCGGGTCTCCCGTCCAGCCCACCCGCGCCAGCGCCTCACGGAAGCCGCTGCGCGGCGGCGCGAAGATGTCCAGCGCCACGCAGCCGTTCTCCAGGGCCCGCGCGCTGTGCGGCGCGTTCGGCGGGATCACCCAGATGTCCCCCGCGCGCGAGACCCGCGTTTCGCCGGCGATCTCGAACTCCAGCTCCCCCTCCAGCACGACGCCCATCTGCTCCTCGGGATGCCGGTGCGCCGGCGCGCCGGCGTGGGGCGCGAAGTAGACGTGGTTGAGCAGTAGGTTGCGGCCAAACACCGGCTTGAAGCGCAGCCCCTCGCCCAGGTCGGCGAAGGGGATCTCGGCGGCGCTGGTGAAGACATGTGGGAATGAGGGGTCGGGCGCGACCGCCTCGCCATCGCCCTGTGCCGCGAAATAGCCGCCGCGCGCGTCCGCGTCGTCCATGACAATATCCTCCGTATCCTCCGTATCCTCCGTACGATTCGGTCGCGTTGCCCCTCAAGCATACCGCGATGGGGCAAAAAGGAGCGGTGACTTACAGCTACTCAATCTTCAGCACGATCTTGCCGAACTGCGCCGCCCCGTCCATGTGGCGCAACGCCGCGCCGGCCTCGGCCAGCGGGAACACCCGGTCGACCACCGGGGGCGCCTTGCCCTCGCCGAACAGGTTCAGCATGGCGCGGAAGTCGGATGGCGAGCCCATCGTGGAGCCCAGCGCGTCGAGTTGCTTGAAGAACAGCCGGCGCACCGCCAGTTCGGGGACGGGTCCGGTCGTGGCGCCGTAGGAAACGATGCGTCCGCCGGGTCGCACGGCGTCGAGCGCCTGATCGAAAGTTTTGCCGCCGGTCCCGTCGACGACGAGGTCGACGCCGCGCCCACCGGTCGCCTCCTTCGCGGCCTTGACCCAATCCTCGCTCTTGTAATTGAAGCCCCCGTCGGCCCCGAGGGCGCGCGCCCGCTCGATCTTTTCGTCGCTCCCCGACGTCACGAGGACGCGCGCGCCCAAGCTCCTGGCGATGAGCAGGGCAAAGGTCGCCACGCCGCCGCCGATGCCGAGCACCAGCACGGTCTCGCCCTCGCGCGCGCGGCCGCGCGTGACGGTCGCGCGGTACGCCGTGAGCCCGGCCAGGGGGATGGCGGCAGCCTCTTCGTCGGAGAGGCCGGCGGGGCGGGGCAACACGTTGGCGGCCGGTACCCTGACCATCTGGGCGAAGGTCCCGTCGTCGGGAAGCCCCAGGATCTTGAAGTCCGGCCCCTGCGCGCGCGGATCGTCGCCCCAGTTGATGCTGGGATTGATGATGACCTGATCGCCGGGGCGCGCCCCCTCGACGCCCGAGCCGACGGCGGCGACTTTGCCGACGCCGTCGGACCCTGGGACGATCGGGAAGCGCAGGCCGGCGTACTGGCCGCGGAGGATGAAGAGGTCGCGGTGGTTGAGGGCCGCGGCGCGCAGCCGCACCGCGACCTCGCCAGGCCCGGGCTCAGGGTCCGCCACGTCCTCCAGGTGTACCGCCTCGGGCTCGCCTACCCCGCGGAGCACAATCGCCTTCATGCCGGCCCCTCCTACAGCTATGCCAACGTCGACGGCTACGAGCGTCGATAGTCCCCTTATTGTAGCCCGTCCGCCCCTGCTCGCACAGTCGAAATCAGGGCCGAAACGATACCACCCGCCAAAAAACACCCTTGACGCGTGTATGGAAGGTCTGGTACCTTACCGCAAGTGTGTTGTTTCGACACAAAGGCATGCCGCAGGCAACAAGAAAGGTCGTGTTTTGAAGACGTACGCTATTGTTCTCGCCGTGATCGTGAGCGCGCTAACGCTCCTGACGCCCCTCAAAGCGGGCGCCGCGTCCGCCCCCTACACCAGTGGCGGCCCCCACTACACCTACTACACCCCCCCGCGCCGCCCCGCCCCCGTCTATCGCCCCGCTCCCGCTCCGATCTATCGCCGCGCGCCCGCCTACGGCGGCGGCGCGACCGACGCCATCGCCCAAGCCTCCGCGCGCTGGGGCGTGAGCTACGGCTGGCTGCTGCGCGTGGCCTCCTGCGAGTCGGGCCTGAACCCTGGCGCCTACAACCCCAGCGGCGCCTCCGGCCTGTTCCAGTTCATGCCGGGCACATACTTCCTGTATGCCTCACAAATCGGCGAAACGCGCTCGTACTGGGATGCATACGGCGCCGCGAATGTCGCGGGGTACATGTTCTCGCGCGGGCTCAGCTACCAGTGGACCTGTAGGTAAGATTCGGTCCGTCCCCCATCCCTGATTGCTGCGCTCCTACATCCGATGCAGGACTGGCAACGCGAGCGCCCTTTTGCGCCGGTTGAGCGGCCTGCATCACCCAAACGCGCTTCCAAAGACCAGGTGTCCCCCTCCAGACATGGGTACATCCAGACATGGGTACAACGTAATCCATCGTCGGCGGTAATCCGTCCGTAGGAGGGCGACAGAGACTACGCCACATGCCGCCCGCCCGCGAGCGGGTGGCATGTGGCACCAAGGTGGGCGAGGTAAGCGTCGACGAAAGGCTCGACGAGCGCGGGGTCGAACTGCGCGCCCGCGCCCGCGCGCAACTGCGCGACGACCTCCTCAGGCGGCAGGGCTACGCGGTACGGCCGGTCGAGGCTCATCGCCGAAACGGCGTCGGCCACCTGCATGATGCGCCCCAGCAGCGCGCACTCCTCGCCGCGCAGCCCCCGCGGATAGCCGCCTCCGTCCCAGCGCTCGTGGTGCTGCGCGATGGCGTCGAGCACGGCGGGATCGTCGCACAGCCCACGCACGATGGCCAGCCCCACGTCGACGTGCCGTCGCATCGTCGCCGTTTCATCCTTGCTCAGGCGCGCCGGCTTGCGCAGCACCGCGCCGGACACACAAACCTTGCCGAGGTCGTGCAGGGGGCCCGCCACCGCCAGCGCATGGCGCTCGCGCGGTCCCAGGCCTAAGCGGTCGGCCAGCAGCAGGGCCAGGCGCGTCACGCCGGCCGAGTGCTCGGCCGTGTAGCAGTCCTTGGCGTCGGCAGCGGTGACCAACTCCTGCAACGCGGCGAGGGGCGAGGGGCCGAGCGCGGCGCACGGGGCGCACGCGGCGTGATCGAGCAGCGCGCCGTCCGGCGCGCGCGATCCGCGCTTAGCCGCGTACATTGACGCATCGGCGACGAGGAGCAGCTCCTGGCGCGTCGCGCCGTCCTCGGGCGCCACGGCGACGCCACAGGAAACGGCGAGCGGGACGATCGCGCCATCGGGGGAGGCGTAGGGGCGCGTGCGGGCGGCCTCTGCGATGCGCCCCGCGACCGCCTCCACCTCCGCGCGCGTGCTGCCAGGGAGCGCCAGCACGAACTCGTCGCCGCCGTAGCGGCCGATCAGGTCGCCGTCGCGACAGCTCTCGCGCAGCGCCACGGCGACCTGCCGCAACACGGCGTCGCCGGTCAGGTGGCCGTACGCGTCGTTGAACAGCTTGAAGTTGTTGACGTCGAGGACCAGCACCGCGCAGGTCCCCCCCGCGGCGACGGTCCGATCGAGTCCCTCCACCAGGGCGCGGTGGTTGAGCAGCCCCGTGAGGGGGTCGCGCTCAGCGCGCCGCCGCAACTCGCCGGCCTGGCGCGCGTTGCGCAGCACGACGGAGACCTGCGCCGCGAACAGGTCGAGCAGATCGCGGTCGAGGTCGGTGAGCGGCGCGCCGACGCTCTCCACATTGAGGATGCCGGCGACCCGCGCTCCGTCGCGCAAGGGCACGCAGAGCTCGCTCACCACGTCGTCGACGGCCGGGCGGTACGAGGGGTCGCGGCGCACATCCGGCACGAACGCCGTTTCCCCGGTCACGCCCACCCGCCCGCAGATGCCCACGCCGAGCGGGATCACCTCATAGGGCGTCACGTAGCCGGCCTGCGCCTGCATGACGAGATTGTCGCCCTCGCGCAAGTAGATGCTGATCAGCTGGTGGCCGAAGGCCTGCCCGAGCTCCCCCACGATCGCCGCGATGGCGTCGTCCGTGCTCAGGTGGCCGCCGACGATGGAGGAGACACGCTGCAGCGTCTCGAGGCTGCGGGCGCGTTGCTCCGTGTGCTCGTGCGCGAGGGCCGCCGCGGCGACCACGCGTTCGTGCGCGCGCATGCGACGTGTGACGAGGCCGATGACGTGTGTGAGGGTCACGTAGGCCGGCGTCGCGGTCAACACAACGGCAAGCGCATGATCGGTGCGCGCGTACAGGGCGGGCGAGGCGGCGACAAGCCCGGCGAGGACGGCGACGGCTAGGGCGTAGCGGCGTTCGACGAAGAGGGCGCTCAAGCCGACAACGAGGGCGATGTCCACGGTGTAGGGGCTCGACCACCCGCCCGAGAGCGCGATGCCACAGGCCAACAACGGCAGGCCGGTCAGGGGTAAGACAAGGATGAGCGCGCGCGGCAGGCGAGCCCACGGCGCCAGCCAGATGACGGGCACGCAGAGAGCCGAGACGAGCAAACAGATCAGGAATGGCACGCGGTTCAGGCCGCGCCACGGCGCGAAGAGATCGACGGCCAACCCGGCCACTACGCCGACTCCATAGAGCGCCAGGACGGCTTGGCGTATGCTCGTGCTGTTGTCGAGGTCGTCCGCTGCGGCGGGCGTATCCCCCGTGGCGATCGGCGCCGCTGTTCCCATTACTCTCGCTACCCGTTCGCCGTTGCCGGCCTCATCACTGCTCGCAAGGATACGCGGGACATAGACAAGCGGTCTATCCCCTTTTGGGGCTATCGGGCCATCAAGAGTCGGGCTCCTATTCGTGCGTCGCCGCGCGGGCCGCCGCGCGGGCTAACTCGTCGCAGCGGTGGTTATACTTGTCGCCGCCCATGCGCTCGGACGCGTGGCCCTTGACCCACTGCCAGCGCACCGCGCGGCGCGCCACGAGCTCGAGCAAGGCCTGCCAGAGCTCCTTGTTCTTGACGGGGGCGCCCGTGCTGGTGCGCCAGCCATTACGCTGCCACCCGCGCGTCCAACTCGTCATACCGTTGCGCAGGTACTCCGAGTCGGTCAGCACGATCACTTCGGCGCCGAGCGGAGTGGCCCCCAGGCCCTCGATGGCGCCGAGCAGCTCCATCTTGTTGTTGGTCGTGCGCGGCTCGCCGCCGCTGTCCTCGACCTCGCCATTCCCCGTCACGAGCACGTAGGCCCAGCCCCCCGGGCCGGGGTTGCCCAGGCAGGCGCCGTCGGTGTACAGGAGCGACGCGGGCGTTGCCATCACTAAAACCACCCTTTTCGTCTGAAATAAAATAGGAGACTGGCGAGCGCCACGACCTCGCCGCCGACGCCGAGAAGCCAGAACGGGCGCTCACCGTTGATGTGGTCGATCAACCAACTGAAGTTCTGCCCGAAGAAGCCCGTCACGAAGGTCAGCGGCAGGAAGATGGTGGCGATGATGGTGAGCTGCTTGGAGACCTCGTTCTGCTGCGCGCCGGAGACGGAGAGGTGCAGGTCCAGCGCGCTGGCGGCGAGGTCGCGTACGGCGTCGAGGTCGTCGATGGCGCGCACGACGTGGTCGTACACGTCGCGGTAGTACGGCATCTCCCCCGCCGGCAGCAGCGACAGGTCACCGCGCATAATCGGGCTCAGGATCTCGCGTATGGGTACGACGGCGCGGCGGAACTGCTGGACGTCCCGCCGCGTCGTGAAGACCTCGACCAGATCCTCGTCGTCGAGAGGCTTGCCGCGGAACAGGCCGCCCTCGAGGTCCTCGACGCGGTCCTCGATCAAGTCGACGACCGCCGAGTAGCCGTCGACGATCGTGTCGAGTATGGTGTACAACAGGAAGCCGCTGTCGTGGCGCAGCCGATCGCCACTACCGTGCGCGAGCCAGCGCCGTTCGATCTCGTCGAGGGGATAGGCGGGGTCGTGGCGTACGCTGACAATAAACTTCTTGCCCACGAACAGGTCGATCTCGTGGAAGGCGAGCCGGGCGTCGGCGCGGGTCACGCCATGCACGACGATGAACCAGTAGGCCCCGTAGTCCTCGATCTTAGAGCGCTGGTGCGCGTTGATGGCGTCCTCGACGGCCAGCGGATGCAGGTCGAACTCTTCTTGCAGCAAGGCGAGATCGGAGGAACCGGGGTCGGCCACGTCGAACCACACGAACGAGCCACTCTCTTTAAGAATCTCGCTCAGGTCCCCCAGGTTGCGCGGCGGCGGCGAGGGGCGCCCGTCGCGCAAGACCTGGCAGCGGATAGCTTTGCCGCTGACCGGATTGACGACCACGCTTGCCGCGTAGGACAGGGGGGCGACAATTTTACTCATGTCCTATATTATAGACATCCCCGCCCCCGACTATTATAGACATCCCCGCCCCCGACCCTGCCTCATTTCCCTCTCATTGTTGCGTTGCGGCTCGAGGATGAGGACCCGAGCTTGTATACTCTTACGGTGATGGGCTCGACGAAAGAATACCTGACGGATAGCGTGACGCGGGCCGCCGGCTACGTGTCGCGCACGATCTTGCCGCGCGGGCGCGGCCGGGTCGCGCATCTGACCATGCGCTACGGCCCCAGGCGCGAACTGGCCTACACGGACCAGTGGGGCTACAGGCGGACCGCCCTCCTGACCGACCGCATGGAGGCGTACGGGTTCACCGGCTATACCGTCCTGCCGCGCGCGGTCGCCCGTCGCATACGGCCGGGCGACTGGGCTATCGACGCCGGGGCCAACGTCGGGCGCGTCACCGCACACCTGTGCCATCTGGTCGGGCCGCGCGGCCGGGTGTGGGCGATCGAGCCGCTGCCCCACAACGCGGCGCGGCTGCGCGGGCTCAAAGAACAAAACAGCCTGGACTATCTGATGATCTACGAGGGCGGCTTGTCGTCGAGCGCCGGGCGCGCGGACTTGCGCCTGCCCGAGGGCGGCGACAGCGCGTTCGCGTCGTTCGCCAAGAGCAGCGGGATGGCTGGCGCGCTCTCCGTGGCGACGTGGCCCCTCGACAGCCTCGTCTACGCGCCGGGGACGGGCGCCGGCGAGGGCCGGCGCGTCGCCTTCCTGAAGCTGGACGTCGAGGGCTACGAGCCGCAGGCGCTCCTCGGGGCGGAGCGCACGTTGCGCGAGATGAGGCCGCTGGTGTTCTGCGAGCTCAACGACATCCTGCTGCGCGAGGCCGGCTCATCGTCGGCCGCCCTGCTGCGCCAGTTCGCCAGCCTTGGCTACGCGCCCGTGAGCCCGCTCCCGCCGCTCGAGGGGCGGGTCCTCGACGCGCTGCTGGCCGCGCGAACCCCGCAACTTTATGACAAGTAGCGGCGCCGGCGCCGGAGAGCGTCTACGTGCTGCCCTAATGCCGCGTGAGCCACGCCGTCGTGGGCTTATCCGCCCGGGGCGCTTATTCGATCAATAATTGAAGGTTGTCGACCATGAAAACAGTCGTAGATAGCGATCTCCTGGCGGCCGCGACGGCCATCGCCCCGGCGGCGCGACGCGTCATGATCGGCCTTACCGGACCCCCGGGAGCCGGTAAGTCCACTCTGGCCGCGCGGCTGGTCGACGAGCTATCGCGCGGCGGCTACACGACCGCCTATGTGCCGATGGATGGCTATCATCTCGCCAATAGCCAACTAAATCAGCTTGGACTGCGAGATCGCAAAGGGGCGCCGGAAACGTTCGATGCCGCGGGGTACGTACATATGCTCGAAATTATAGCCAGCCGCCCCGCATACACCATCTACGCGCCCGCATTTAACCGCGACATCGAGGAGCCTATCGCCGGCAGCATCGCAATCACCCCTGGCACGGACTTTGTCGTGACCGAAGGCAACTACCTTCTCCTGGATACGCCACCGTGGCGCGACATCCGCGTCCACCTCGATGCTGCCTGGTACATCTCTATCCCCGACGGGGTGCGACGCCAGCGCCTCGTGCGCCGGCATATGCTCTTCGGCAAAGACCGGCGCAGCGCCGAAGCGTGGACCGATGGATCGGATGCGCGCAATGCCGGCTTGATTGCCGCCTATCGGCAGCGGGCGGACGCGCTGATTATCAACTCTGAATTGGAGACGTTTTAGAGACTTACGCGCGCGGAGAGGCCAGGGAGGCGGCGAGCGTGGCCTTCGCACCGCGGGCGTCGACCTCGCGCAGGGACGCGGCCAATTCGGCGACGAACGCCTCATTCCGCCCCAGGTCGCCAAAGACAGAGCGCAACTCCAGGAGCGGACGCGGGTCGTCCTTGCCCTCATTGGCTCGCGCGCGCAGCTCGCCGGCCAGGCGGTCCGCGACGGCGATCTCCTGTCCCTGCTCGTCCACGCCGCGCAGGTAGCGGAACCACCCGGCGACGGCGAGGGTGAGCAGCCGGTGGGGCCGGCCCTGCGCCAGCGCCTCGACGAGGGACGGCAGCAGCATCTTGGGCATGCGATCCGACCCGTCCGTGTCGAGGCGCGCCAGGGTGTCCCCGATCTTGGGGTTGGCGAAGCGTTCTAGCAGCGTGCGCTTGTAGTCGCCGAGGTCGATCCCTGGGACCGGCGGCAACAGCGCCGTCACCTCGTCGTCCATCATGCGCGCGATAAACGCGTGGAAGTCCGCATCGCCCATCACATCGTGGACGTAGCGATAGCCGGCGAGGTAGCCGAGGTAGCCCATCGCCTGGTGGCTCGCGTTCAGCAGGCGCAGCTTCATCGTCTCGTAGGGGTGGACATCGCGGACGATCTGCACGCCGACCTCCTCGAGCGGGGGCCGTCCGTCGCAGAAGGTGTCCTCGAGCACCCACTGCGTGAACGGCTCGGTCATCACCGGCCAGGCGTCGGCGACGCCGAACTTCTCCGCCACCAGCGCGCGGTCCCTGTCGGTCGTCTGCGGCGTGATGCGGTCGACCATGCCGTTGGGGAAGGCCACGTTAGCCTCGATCCACGCGGCCAGGGCGTCGTCGCGCAGGCGCGCAAACGACACGACCGCCGTCTTGGCCACCGCGCCGTTACCCTGCAGGTTGTCGCAGGAGAGGACGGTGAACGGGGCCGCGCCGGCCGCGCGCCGGCGCTCCAGCGCGGCGCAGAGGTAGCCGAACACGGTCTCGGGGCGCTCCCCGCCCGCCAACGCCGCCAGATCCGCCCGAATCGCGGGAGTATCCGCGTCGAAGACGCCCGTGTGCTGGTCGACGTTGTACCCGCCCTCGGTGACGGTGAGGCTGACGATCCGCGTGGCCGGGTCAGCGAGCAGGGTCAGCGCGCCCTCGGGGTCCCCGGGCGCGAACAGATACTCCGTGAGCGAGCCGACGATGCGCGCCGTGTCCTTCTCGGCGTCCCGCTCGATCAGAGTGTAGAGGCAATCCTGCGGGGTCAGGGCCTCCGCCATGCGCTTATCCCCCGGCAGCAGGCCGACCCCGCGCTCGCCCCAGTCCATGCTGACGCCCTGATTAGCGAGGCTGTCCAGGTAGACCGCCTGGTGGGCGCGGTGGAAGCCGCCGACGCCGATGTGGACGATCGAGCGCTTCAGCCCGTGCCGGTCGTAGGTCGGCACGGCCACCCGGCCCGCGAAAGCGTCCAGGGTGGATTGCATGAGCTTCGTGGCGCCGGCCGCGCCCTGTAGTCGAGCCTGGTCCATCGTCTACCTCCAGCTGATCTTATCGCCGACGCGCCACTAGTGCGACACGTCGAGCGCGATCATCCGCGCCGGTAGCGTGCGCGTCGTGGGGCGCGGCGGCGGGATGAAGGGGAACCGCCGCGCCCATGACGGCAGCCAGCGCAGCGGGTCCGCGCCTTTTAGCGTCCCCCCGCCCGTCACAACGATAGCATATCCGGCCTGCTCATCCACGGTGAGCGAGACTTGCCCGACGCCGACAGGGCGCGACCAGCGCATCCCGCCGCTATGGACGTCGAATAGATCGACCATCGCGGTCCCGGTCGCGATCCCCGTGGCGTCGACCGCCCCGGATGACGTTACGAGCACATGCCCACGCGCCGGGTCGAACACCACGGCATCGGCCGCATGGCCGCCGGCCAGCGTCCAAATGAACGCGCCGGTGCGCCCGTCAAGCGCGCTCAACCGGCCGTCGTCGCCCCGCACATAGATGCTGTTGTCGCGCTCGTCGATCCCGACGACCCCGGCGTGGCGCGGGCCTGTCCACAGGAGGGCGCCTGTGCGCGTGTCCACCGCGTAGACCGCGCGCCCGTCGCCGGCGAAGGCACGCCCACTCCGCTCGTCGACGGTGACCGTGGCCCCATACTGGGGGTCCGCGTGTATCGGGATAGTCCGGAGCGTCTTGCCGCTGGCGGCATTGAGCATCAGCACCTCACGCGACGTGGTCACGAAGGCGCGCCCGTGGCGGCCGTCCACGGCGACCGACGGGTAGAACGTCGCGGGCACGGTGCGCAACACTCTGCCTCGACCGACGTCGATCACGCTCACCGTGTGCGCGCCGACGTTCATCGAGAAGGCGCGTCCGGCGCGCCAATCGACGCGCACATCCCTGGGCTCGGCGAATGGCGACAGGTAGACGCTCTGTACCAGCCGTCCGGTCCGCGCGTCGACCACGTCGATGCTGTCCCGGTTCGGGTTCGTCAGGGCCATGCGCCCGGTTTGTGCGTCGGCGTCCACGAACGTGGGATCACCCCCGGCGACCGTCGTGCCCAGGACACGCCCGCTCCCCGAATCGAGCGTGGTGACGAGCCCTGAGTTGTCCGTCACGACGGCCCGCCGGAGCGACGCGACGACAGTGACCTCGACGTTCGGCGAGAACGGGGAGAGGGTACGGATCAAAGTACCGGTCCTCAGGTCGTACACGTCGACTCTCCCTACTCCAGCGGGGAGGGTCGCGCCAAAAATGAAAGTGCGCCCCGCCTGCGTGTCGAGCGACACGCCAAATGGGGCATACGGCAGCGACACCGCCCACAGTGCCGGCCGAGACCCCATGTGGTCGAGGAGACCGAGGCCCGCGAGCGTCGCGGCGCCGGTCGCGCCGACAGTGAGCAGGAAGGCTTTGCGGTGAACCTGCCGCGACGGGCCGCCGAAAATCACTGCGATATCCCGCCGGTGCGGAACATCCCCGCCTTTGTTGCGCCTGTTGCGCCTGTTGTGCCGCACGCGCGACGCCCCTGCATGGGGAATGCGAGCGAGATAGCGGAACCGTGGGAGCATTGCTTCTCCCTCCTGTGGCCCCATGACCGCGCCAGCTACGCTATTTCACCGCGCCCATGGTCAGGCCACGGACGAGGGAGCGCTGCGCCGTCCAGCCGGCGATGAAGACGGGGGCGATGGCCAGTGTCGCCGCGGCGGACATCTTGGCCCAGAAAAGGCCCTCGCTGGTCATGAACCCGGAGATGTAGACCGGCAGCGTGCCCGTATTCGGCCCCGTCAAGTTAACCGCGATAAAGAACTCGTTCCAGGCGAAGATCACGCACAGAAGGGCCGTGGCGCCCAGTCCGGGGGCCATCAGCGGCAGCACCACCGACCGCATGGTGCGCAGGAAGCTGGCGCCGTCGATCTGGCTGGCCTCGATGATCTCGCGCGGGAATTCGGCGAAGAACGAGCGCATCATCCAGATCACCAGCGGCAGGTTCATCGCCGCGTAGATCAGGATCATACCGAAGTAGCTGTCGTAGATGCCAAACTGCTTGTAGATGATGATGAGCGGCACGATCAGCCCGACCACGGGCATCATCTTGGTGGAAAGCACCCAGGAGAGCACGCTGGGTGTGCGCCTGGTGGGGAACAGCCCCAGGCTGTAGGCGGCCGGGACGCCGAGCAGGAAGGCTACCAGCGTCGAGCCGATCGTCAGGATCGCGGAGTGGCGGAAGTAGGCGAAGTAGCCGGCGTCGGAGATCGCGCTCTGGAAGTGGTCCAGGATCGGCTTGAAGATGAGCGAGGGCGGCAGCGCCACCGCGTTGGCCTCGGTCTTGAGCCCCGTCAGCACGGTCCACAAGATCGGGAAGAAAAACAGGAACGCGATCAGGTACGTCAGCGCCGTCAGGCCAGCGCCACCGGGGCTGAACTTCCGGCGCGTCGCCGCACCGGCGCGGGCGGTGGGGAGGGCGCGCGCGTTGCGCGCGCGGGTGGGTGTGACGATCATGCTTGTGCGCTCCGGCTGAATGTACGGGCAAGTAGACGCAACAGGAAGGCCGCGATGACCGAGGCGACGACCACGGCCAACACGCCCTGCGCCGCCGCGGAGCCTACGTCGTTGTCCTGCGAGATGGTTTGGTAGACATAGTACGGCACCGTCGTCGTCGCCGTCCCCGGGCCGCCCTGTGTGGCCACGTAGATCTCGCCGAAGAGTTGGAGCACGTAGATGGTGCCGAGCAACATGGCCAGCTCGATGTAGCGGCCCAGCAGGGGCAGGGTGATGTAGCGGAATTCGTTGAGCCGCGTCGCGCCGTCGACGCGCGCGGCCTCGCGCACCTCGTCGGGCATGCCCTGCAGGCCAGCCAGCAGGATCAGCATCATGAACGGGGTCCACTGCCACACGGCCATGGTGATGATGCCACCTTTGGGCGACACAGTGAGCAAGTCGAAGCGCCCGAGGTGGAGCGTGACGCTCAACCAGGAGACCAGGCCGAAGACAGGGTTGAGCAACATGTTCTTCCAGACCACGGCGTTGACCGTGGGCATCACGAAGAACGGCGCGATCATCAAGGAGCGCACCAGGCCGCGCAGCGGGAACGGCCGGTGCAACAAGAGCGCGAAGATCATACCCAGCACGAGCGAGGGCACGATGATCCCGACGGTGATGAGGACCAGGTTGATCACGGCCTCGCGGAACGTGGGGTCGCTGATCAGCGCGTCACTGTAGTTGGCCAGGCCCACGAAGCCCTGCCCGGCCTCTGGCGAGGTCAGAATCCATTTGTGCACGCTGTACCACAACGTGACGACGAAAGGCACCTGCGTCATCACGACCAGGTACAGGATGGCCGGGAAAAACAACAGGAAGCGGAAGGACGGACGCAGGCGCGAGAGCCCGCTCGCGCGCTCCACTCTCGGCGTCGAGATAGCTGTCACGCTCATGGCGCCATCTCCTAACTCTATCTACACAGTGCTATCCCGCAAGGATATAAGGATATGTAGTGTCTGTCAGGGCCGTTTCATTGTTGCGGTCGTAGGGACGTAGGCGCTACGCCCGGACGGCCGGGCGTAGGCGCTACGCCCTTACGTCTCCCCCCACAGTGGTCGTGGCCGAGAATGAAATGGCCCTGAGTGCCCGTGCCCCGCCCTGCGATATCGATCGCGAGCAACGTCGCGCCGTGCGGAATTGGAGTTCGGGATGAGGCACGGGAGGCGGGGACGACACATCGTCGCCCCCGCCCCACCCCCACTTTCGGGGCTACTTCAGGTAACCGGCCTTGCGCATGGTGCGCTCGGTCTGCTGCTGCGAGAGCTGCAGCGCCGCGTCGACCGTCGAGGCGCCGGTGATGGCGCCGGACAGGTTCTGCGTGACCTTGGTCCCGATACCCTGAAACTCAGGGATGCCTACGAACTGCACGCCGACGTACGGCACCTTGTGGAGGGTGGCGTTGGTCGGGTCGGCCGTCTGCATCGAGTTGAGGATGATGTCGGAGTACGGCGCGGCCTTCTTGTAGCTCGCGTTGCTGAACGTAGAGTAGCGCGTGCCGGGGGGCACGTTGGCCCAGCCCTTGTAGTTGGCGACAAGCTTGATGTAGTCTTTGCTCGTGGCCCACTGCAGGAACTTGAACGCGGCGTCCTTGTTCTTGCTCGCCGACTCCATGGCCAGCGACCACGCCCACAGCCAGTGCGAGCCCTTCGGCGTCACCTGCGTCGGCGAGTAGGCGAAGCCCACGTCGCTGGCGACCTTGGAGTTCTTGGCGTCGGTGATCAGGCCCGCGGCCGAGGTGGCGTCGACCCAGATGGCGCCCTTGCCCTGCGCGAAGACCGTTTCGCTCTCGGTAAAGCCGTTGTTCTGCGAGCCGGGAGGGCCGTAGTTGCGGATCATGTCGACGTAGAACGTGATGGCCTTCTTGGTGGCCCCGCTGGTCAGCTGCGGGTTCCAGTTTTGGTCGAACCACTCGCCGCCGAACGTGTTGATCACGGTCGTCATCGGCGCGCCCATCTCGCCCCAGCCGGGCAGACCGCGTAGCACGATGCCGTACTGATTCTTGGACTTGTTGGTCAGCTTGGCCGCAAAGCCCTGAATCTGGCTCCACGTGGGATGCAGGGGCATCGTCAGACCGGCGGCCTTGAACAGGCTCTTGTTGTAGAAGGTCATCGAGCTCTCGCCGTAGAAGGGGAGAGCGTACAGGTTGTTATTGTAGGAGAGACCTTTCTTGACCTGCCCCAGGATATCGTTGAGGTCGTACGACGCTTTTGCCGACGAGCTCATCTTGCCGAAGACGGGTCCCAGGTTGGCAAGCCAGCCGTTCTTGGCAAAGATCGGTACCTCGTATGTGCCGACCGTGGCCAGGTCGAACTGGCCACCGCCCGTGGCCACGTCCTGCGTGATCTTCTCGCGGATCGTGTTCTCGGGCAGGGTCACGAAGTTGACCTTGATACCGTACTGCTTCTCGAAGTAGAGCGGGGTCAGGTGCTCCATGTCGACCATCTGCGGGTTGTTGACGGTGGCGATATTGATCGTGGTGGTCGCGCGGGGCGCGGCTTGCGGCCGGGCCGCGTGCGCCGGGACAGCCATGGTGGCGAACGTCGCCAGGATAGGTGCGGCGACAAGTAAGCGATGAATGCGGTTCACTACACGTGCTCCTCGATGAACAAGCGATGATATATAAACATGCAAGCCGGCGTGGTCCGGCGCGGTATCCTAGATCCTGCTACCCTATCATGCTCACCTCCTTGTCGACCGGCGCGGCGTCCGCGATATGCACCAGGAGCCCACGCCCCTCCAGCGCACAGCGCACCTCGTCCGGCAAGCCGGCATCGGTGACGATCTCATGCACAGCGTCCAGAGAGGCGACGCGCATGAGGAAGACGCGGCCAAGCTTGGTGTGGTCGGCGACCAAGACGACTCGGCGCGCCGCCTCGATGAGGGCGCGCTTCGTGTCGGTCTCATAGAGGCTCACGCACGTCATACCATCCTCCACGGTGAAGCCGGTGGCCGCCAGGAAGAGGGTGTGCAGGCGCAACCCGCGCAGCATCGCCACGACGGTAGGCCCGGCGAACGCGAGCGTATGCGCCTGCAGCAGCCCCCCGAGAGCCATCACCTCGACGTTCGGGCGGCTGGTCAGTTCCATGATGACGGGTAGGGAATGTGTCACCACCGTCACCCGCCCATCCGGCCGCAGGGTATGGGCGATAGCCAGCGTGGTCGTCCCAGCATCGAGGCCGACCACATCGCCGTCGCGCACCATATTGGCGGCAAACCGGCCGATGGCGTCCTTCTCCGGCGCGCAGATGCGCTCACGTTGCCCGAACACCCCTTCCAGCGCATGCCTGTCGACCAGCAACGCGCCGCCGTGCTCAAGCCGTATCACACCGTCCTCGGCCAGATGGCGCAGGTCGCGGCGAACGGTCATCGGCGAGACGCCGAGGGTCTCGGCGAGTTCGGCCACGCTCAGGAACGGCTTGAGTTGGAACTGATCGAGCACCAGCAGTCGCCGCTCGGCGCGAGCCGGCAAGTGCGTTTCAGGGCGGGCGACGGTTCTCTCCGTCACAAAAGCACCACCCTGACGAGGTCCTGGACGAGATCCTGTGGTAATTTCTTGTCGCATGTGGTGATATAGTAACACAGCGCGCTAGCTGGACGCAAGGGGATTGCCGACTCGCCGACTCGGCCGACCCTCACTCTTCGACCGTGATCGATGATTCGATGATTTATGACCAGACTCAGGCCGCGTTCGCGGCCGCCACAATCTAACTCACCTCGACGAGGGCTTTGACGACGCCGTCCTCGCGTCGGTCCGAGAGCTGCAGCGCGCGCTCGGCCTGCTCGAGCGGGAACCGATGCGTGATGAGGCTCTTGACGTCCACGCGGCCCGCGGCGACGAGGGCGATGGCCGCGGGATACACGTTGGCGTAGCGGAAAACCGTGACGATATCCACCTCCTTGGCCATCGCTTCCACCAAGGGATAGGGGAAATTGTCCTCCGGCGGCAACCCAATCATGGTCACGCGCCCGCCGCGCCGAGCCGCGCGCACGGCCAGGGCGGCCGTCTTCGGCGAGCCCGCCGCCTCGAACACGACGTCGGCGCCGCGCCCGCCGGTCAGCTCCGCGATGCGCCGCCCCGCGTCCTCCCGCGACGCGTCGATCGCCGCGCTGGCGCCCATGGTCATGGCCACCTCCAGCCGATGCGCGTCGAGGTCTACCACCGTGATAGAGCCGGCGCCGGCTGCGCGAGCCACCTGGAGCGTTACCAGGCCGATCGGCCCCGCCCCCAGCACGACCACGTCCTGGCCCGCCCGCAGGCCGCTGCGGTGGATGGCGTAGACGCCCACCGACAGCGGCTCGATCATGGCCCCCTCCTCCAGCGTCACATCGTCGGGCAGCGGGAAGACGAAGTCCGCGGGCATCACGACGTACTCCGTGAAGGCGCCGTCCACGGGCGGCGTGGCCATGAACCGCACGTTCGGGCACAGGTTGTAGCGGCCGGCGCGGCAGAACTCGCAGACGCGGTCGGGCACGCCCGGCTCCACGGCTACGCGCTGGCCGACCGCGCGCGTCGTCACGCCTGGTCCCAGTTCCTCAATGGTCCCCGCCATCTCGTGACCCAGCACGAGCGGGCTCTCCACGACGAAGGCGCCGATGCGCCCGTGCGTGTAGTAGTGCACGTCCGACCCGCAAATTCCCACCGCGCGCACGCGCACCAGCGCCTCGCCGGGTCCCGGCGCGGGACGCGTGCGCTGCTCCATCGTCATGACATGCGCGCGCTGAAGTACGGCCGCCTTCATCGTTTCCGCCATCGCCCCACCCTTCTTTCTGTTCCTGTTGTCGCATCCCCGTCCAATCCCATCATTGTAGTCCATCGCGATGCGGCCCGGCTTGGAGACGCTCGCGCAACCCGTCCGCCATCATGCCGTACAATTGGTGGTACCGGCCCATCGACGGACCCACGTCTTCGTAGTTATTGTTAGTAGTAGAGAAAGGACGCTAGGAGGTAGAGTTCCATGGTGATACGTCTTACACATTCTCTGCTTGCGCTCCTGGCCGTCACGGCGTTGAGCGCTGTTCCGTCACACAGCGGCGCGGCGCCGGCGGCGACCGCGGGCCCCACCGGCGCCTGCGCCGGCGCCAGCGCCGCGACCAATAGTGTGGTGCGCTTCTACCTCGCCGTGGATCGGCGCCGGTTCGCCGCCGCCTACGGCTGCCTCGCCCCGACCGAGCAGGCCGCCCTCCCCTACGCCACCTTCGTGGCCGGCTACGCGCGCACAGTCAGCAGCCGCCTGGTGATCGCCGACAGCGAGGTCCCCAACGGGACCGCCGTCGACAAAGTCGCCGTCGACCTGCACGCGGTCGACCGCACGGAATCCGGCCTCGTCGCGCGCACGTTCATGGGGTACTGGCGCGTCGACACGTTCGGCCGCCTCGCGCACGGCGCCCTCCGCGCGATGCGCCCGACGCTCGTACGGGCGGTTCCGCCCACCGACACCGCCGACGTCTTCGCCTACCTGCAGCAAGAGACGCTCTCGCACGTGCGCGCCGACGTGACGGGCGACAGCGTCCCCGACGATATCTACCTGCTCAGCGGGGCCGGCTGCGGCAGCTGCCACGCCCAGAGGATCTACATCTACAGCCGCGACCGGCTCGTCTACCAGCAACAGGTCGACGACGCCGAGGTGGTGGTGGCGCGCAACGGCGCCGGCATGGAGATACGCACCGACACGCCGGGCTCGCCCGGACTGGACAGCTGCTGCCCCTCCTCGCGCACCTACGCGGAGTGGGCCTGGACGCCGTACGGCTTCGCGCTGCGCGGCGAGCGCATCGTGCGCGCGGGGCGGTAGAGGGCCACACATGCGCATCGTTTCGCTGCTCCCCAGCGCCACGGAGGTCGTCTGCGCCCTCGGCCTCGCGGACGAGCTCGTGGCGGTCACCCACGAGTGCGACTACCCGCCCGCCGCCCGCGCCAAGCCGGCGGTCACCGCCTCGGCGCTGCACGAGGGGGCCGACAGCGCCACGATCGACCGCCTCGTGTCCGGCAGCGTCCACGACCACCGCTCGATCTATACCCTCGACGAGCGTATGCTGGCCGAGCTGCGCCCCGACCTCATCCTGACGCAGGAGCTCTGCGACGTCTGCGCCGTTTCCTATTTCGACGTGCGACAGGCCGCGCGCATCCTGCCCGGCGACACCACGGTCGTTTCGCTGGAGCCGCTGACGCTCGGCGACATCCTCGGCACGATCGCCCTCGTGGGGCGGCTGACCGGGCGCGAGAGAGAGGCCACGGCGCTCGTGGACGGCCTGAGAGCGCGCATCGAGCGGGTCGAGCGAACCGTGACCGCGGCGGCGACGCGCCCGCGCGTCTACTGCATGGAGTGGGTCGACCCGCCCTTCCGCGCGGGACACTGGATACCCGAGATGGCGCGCCTCGCCGGCGGCGAGGAGGCGCTGGGCCACGAGGGCGCGCCCTCCACGCGCACGACGTGGGACGAGATCGCGGCCGCCGCGCCCGAGGTGGTCGTGGCCATGCCCTGCGGTTTCGACGCCGCCCGCGCCGAACGGGAGCTACGCCTCGTGACCAGCCGGCCGGAGTGGCGCGGGCTGCCCGCGGTCGCGCGCGGCGACGTGTGGGTGAGCGACGGCTCGGCCTACTTCGCGCGGCCGGGCCCGCGCATGGTCGACGGCCTGGAGATCCTGGCGCACGCGCTGCACCCCACGCTCTTCCCCGCGCCGCCGCCGCACGACCTGCGCCGCTTCCAGCCCTGAGGGGTAACGTGTTCCCCACTCGAACGAAGCGTCGCGTCCCAGCGCCCCTATAGCCACGGGAACGCGGCGCCATCCCGACGCCGGCTATGGGTCGAGCACGCGTACCTTGCCGGGGCTGTGCGCCCCCACCAGGCCGAGATGGCTGGGCGTACGGTGCAGCAGCGCGTCGACGAGGCCGGCTATGCCTTTGGGGTCGTCGTCGCCAGCCGTGTCGGCATCGGACACGAAGGCGCGGCCAGCGACGTCGACCGCCACGACGCTCCCCCTGGCCCCGGCGACGCGCCGCACCCGCCCGCTCTCCGTGTCGATGACGCGTGTGCCGTCGGCGCCCGCGATATAGGCGCGGCCCCGCCTCTCGTCGACGGCGATGGACGCGCCCGACGCGCCCGACAGGTATGCGCCCATGGGTACCGCCCCCTCGATAGACCCGCTCCGCGCGTCGAGCACGGCCACGCTCTTGCTGTTCGTGGTCACATAGACGCGCCCCGCCCGGCTATCCACAGCCAACGCCGAGGGGCTGGGTCCGGGCGCCACGGTGCGTAGGACACGCCCGCTCGCGGCGTCGATGACGCTCACGTTGCCCGTCCCCGCCGCATCCCCTCCGTTGACGACGAACACGCGCCCCGTCCGCCCGTCGACGGTGACGGCGAGCGGGAAATGGCCGATCGTCGTCATGCGCAAGAGGTGGCCATCGCGCGTATCGAGGGTCGTCACGCTACCGAGGCGCGGGTAGACGCCGGCGCAGACGACGAAGGTGTGCCCCGCACGCTCGTCGGCCACGACCGCCATGGGGTTCGGATCCACAGCGACGGTGTGCAGGAGCCGCCCGCTCGCGCCGTCCAGCACATCCACGCGGCCGGGCTTGCCCCACGCGCCACCGGCGACGAAGACGCGGCCAGTCCGTGTGTCCGTCGCGACCGCACGGGGCGGCACGGGCAGCGACACCGTGCGCACGACCCTTCCGCTCTCCGTGTCGAGCACGCTCACGCTGCCAATCCCGACGGACATGCCCTCCCCATTAGCGGACCCCCTATTGATGACATAGGCGCGCCCCCGGCGCGCGTCGAGCGCGATCGCGGCCGGATCGACGCCGGCAGGGCTGGTCCGTAGGACGATCCGTCCTGTCGCATCGAGCATGCTGACGCTGCCGGGGCGCGCCATGTCGCCGCCGTTCACGACGAAGACATGGCCGTTGCGCGCATCGACAGCCATCGCCACGGGTCTCGCCCCGACACGCACGGCCGGCAAGCTCACGCTGCCCACACTAAGAGCACCTTGGCGCCATGCCGCTACGATCAGCGCCAAGGCAGCTATTACTCCGCCGCCGATTGAGAAGGACTTTCTCGGATGCATCATGACGTGTCGTACCCCAACATGATCGATGGCCGCACGGTCTACAAGACGCCTTTCCGCGCGACGTAAGCCGGCGGAGTGGAGCGTGCCCTCTCCGCCGACCTGTCTCCTTGCGATTATGGCGCGTGCGGCACGCGTATCACCTTGGTACCAGACGGCGCGCGCAGCGAGAAGGTCTGTGCGGGCACATCGGTGAGCGGAATGACCTCGTGCTGCATAATCTGCGCCGTGCTAGAGGAAAGGAATTCGCCTTTGGCGTTGTCCGACGCGATCTCTAGCTTGCGGATAGCGTACGTGTCCGCCCGAACATACAGCGTGGTGGTGAATTGATGAGTAGTCTTCGCGGCATCGGCCCGGGGGTCAACGGGCAGCGTGTGGACGACCTGTACGACGTAGACCGCGGCGCCGTCGAGCGTCTGCTGCGGCAAGAGGTGAACGCCACGGCCAACACCTCGCTGTGCGTCGAGGACAAACTGCCGCAGGCTGGCAGGATCGAATGGATCTGGAATCACCTGCTGTTGCGGAGGAGCGGCCTGCGTCATGGTCATGATCACGGTCGTCCTCGACTGGGCGTTGTAGAGTTGGAGCGTTTGTCCATTCTGGACCGTGTGCTGCAGCAACACATCCGCCGGATTGGTAAACAGTATATCGTCGCGCAAGACCATGCCGTGCGCATCCCGTTGGGTCCAGCGATTGACCACCACATCGGGGTCGGTAAGCCCGGACACGCCGGCCGATATGCCGGGGGCGCTCGCCGTGTGGACCATGCTCACATCATGCAAGACCTGATCCGGGCCGTCCAAGTTCAGGGTCGCGGCGGCGTGGCGCAGCACGGTCTGCGCCGAGACCGGCGTGGGCGCCTGCACGCGCAGGAGGTAGGCCGCGCTGCCGCCGAGCGCGAGCGCGACGGCCGCGGCGATGGAGATGAGCCGCGCGCGGAGTCCATGCCGCCAGGGCTGGGTTCCAGTCGTTATCGTGGCGCCGGCGCTGGTCATGGGAACCGTCCTTTCTATCGAAGATGCGGGCATGGCGTCGTGGGCCTGCCGGAGCAGGTGAGCTCGCAGCCCCTGACCAAACTCCCGGTCGCGGTCGTCGAGTCGCCCGAGCGCGCGCAGGTCGTCGGGCGCGGGCACGCGCGGGCCTATGTTGTTAGTCGTCATCGTGTGGATACCTCCGGCGCAGCTCGGCGAGCGCGCGGTGCAGGCTCACGCGCACCGCGACCGCGCTCTTGCCGGCGACGCGGCCGATCTCGGCCGGGGTCAGTCCCGCGCCGTAGCGCAGGGCCAGCAGGTGTTGTTGCTCAGGGCGCAGCACGCCGACGAGCGCGCGCAGCCGCGCGGCGCGCTCGCGGGCGAGAACCTGCTCCTCGGGGCCGAGCGCCGCGGCGGGCAGCGACGCCAGCGCCTCCTCGACGAGCGGCCCCTCGCGGCCGCGGTCAGCGCGGTAGACATCGTAGACGGCGTGCTGCGCGATGCGGAAAAGCCAGGCGCCGAACGCGCCGCCGCCGTGGAAGCCGCCGATCTTGGCCAGCGCGGTCGTGAAGATCGCGCTGGTCACGTCCTCGCACAACGCCCGGTCGCGGATACGCAGGCGTACGTACCCGTGGACGCGCGCGAAGTGGCGGTCGTACAGAGCCAGGAAGGCCGCGGGGTCCCGCTGCGCCGCGGCCACGAGCTCCCGGTCGGGGTCCGCCGCGGCCCGCGGCCACGACAGTTGTCCTCTGTCGCCCGATCCGCGCGGCGCATCGGGCGCATCGGGCGCGTCGAGCGCGCCGGCTTCGACGCGCAAGCCTTGTGTCACACTCCATCCTCCCCACCGATCGGATGCCCTGGGTACCCGGACACTCTATATGACGGACGGAGTTGGGGAGCGTTACAGGCCGTTTTGCGCTACCCTGCTATCGCGCGGCCTCCGAAGGCCGGTCCCGCCTACGCGTCCACCGCGCCGTCGCCCATGCCCACGGCCTAAGCGGGCTACTACCCTCATCCCAGGGCGCTACATGCTACCAGGTTGAAAGTGCGGCATGAGCCTGCGACTGCCTCCCCAGAGGGGCTCCCGAGGGCCGCACAATCTCGTTGGACGCGTTTAGTCGTACCGGCGTTGCGGGAGTCTCTCCCAAGCGCCGGATAATAGGGCAGAGACAGGTGGCAACGTCTACAACCAGGAGGGTGACGCTGATTCACGGCCTGGACCCCACGCGCCCCGTCACCTGCGGCCTGCACATGGCCAGCCTGCACCGCGACAACGGGTTGCGGGTAGACGAGGTGTTCGCGGAGACGGACGTCGCGGTGATGCACAGCTACCCGATGTATACAGAGTGGGCCAGGGGGCCGCTGGACCCCGATCTCGCGCCCTATAGCTGCGCGCTGGCGCAAGCCTTGTGCGGTAAGCCGGTGTTGATGGAGGAGTGGGGTGGCTGCACCACGGCCCCGGGTGAGCCGTCCCAGCTCTGGGACTGGGAGGGCTACGGCGGCCGGCCGATGCGGCAGTTCATGGCTTCGGAGGAAGACCTGACCGCCTACGTCGAGGCCGTACTGCCCCGGCTGGTGGCGGTCGGCGCGACGGGGGCGATGCCGTGGTGCTTCGCCGACGTGATCCCCGCGTTGTGGGAGCGCCCGCCCTACCGTGATTGGCGCCACGAACGCTCCTTCGGACTATTGCGCCCCGACGGTTCGCTCAAGCCACACGCCGAGGCGCTGCGCCGGTTCGCGGCGACGAAACCGCAGATCGCCCGCCCGCCGGCCATCGAGCTGGACGCTATTGATCCAGACGACTACTACCGCGATCCCGTCGGCACGCTGGTGGCGCGGTACGCACACTTCAGGGCGGTACCTGGGTAATCAGCTCTAGTAGTCCGTCAAGCGAGCTTGGGGCAGTTGGTTCGACATCTAAGGAGCCGCCGCGCGGAGGGCGCGGCGCGCCAGGGCGAACTCGACCACCTGGGCGCCCATCGCGCGCAGCAACTCGGCCACGCGATCGTCGGAGACCTCGCCATCCTGAAGCGTGCGGCCGGCCTCGTGGATGGCCACCCCGATGGGCGTGGGCCAGGCGCGCAGCGCGTGCACGACGGAGCGCAGCGCGTCGACGGTCTGCACGACCGCCTGCGTGCCATCGCCGGTCGAGAGCGCGCCGACGGCCCGGCCGTCGAGGTAGGGGGGCTCGTCGTCGGCCAGATACTGCAGGTAGTCGAGCGCGTTCTTGAGCGCGCCGGACATCGTGCCGTGATAGGCCGGCGAGGCCAGGATCAGGCCATCGGCGCGCCGCACCGCCGCGAGCAGGGCCACGACTTTGGGGTCCGCCGCCATATCCGGCGAGGGGTAGAGCGGCAGCCGCAGGCCGTCGGCGCTGATCAGCTCCGTCACGGCCCCGGCCTCCTTGGCCCCGCGCAACGCCATGCGCAGCGCCGTCTCGCTCTGCGAGGGCCGCCGCAGCGAGCCGCCCAGCCCGAGCACTCGGATGGGCGGCGCGGACGGCGCGGACGGCGCAGACGGCGCGGACGGCGCAGACGGCGCGGACGCTTGCTTCCCGTCGTGACGGGTCATCCTGTCCTCCACCCCCTCCACCTATGCGCGCGCGCCGGCCGGCGTCCGCTGCGCGGCGAGCGCGCGCAGCGCCTCGAGCGTGCGGTCGATCTCGGCCGGGGTATTGTAGTGGACGGGTCCGATGCGCACCGCGCCGCCGCGCCCCTCCAGGCCCAGGCGCTCCATCACGGCGAGCGCGTAGTAGTTGCCGCTCCACACGAAGACGCCCTCGTCGCCCAAGCGCTCGGCCACCTCGTGCGGCGTGTAGCCCTCCAGCGTGAAGGCCACCGTCGGCACGCGTTGGTCGAACCGGGCCGGGTCGGTGACGCCGTACACCGTCGCTCCGTCGATCCCCTGGAGGCCCGCGATGAGCCGCGCGCCCAGCTCGCGCTCGTAGGTCTTGATCTCGCCCATGGCCGCCTCGATCCAGGCCCGGCGCGACGCCACGCCACGCGCGGCTTCGGCGCCCGCGCCAAGCGAGGCGAGGTAGTCGACGGCGTTGGCGGTCCCGGCCATGCCCTCGAAGTCGCCCGTGCCCGTTTCCCAGCGGTGCGGTATCGTGTCGGACGACGGGCGTACCTTGTAGGGGCGCAGGCGCTCCAGATGCTCGCGTTTGCCGTAGACGATGCCCATGTGCGGGCCGAAGAACTTGTAGGCCGAGCAGGCCAGGAAATCGCAGTCGAGCGCCTGCACGTCGATGAGGCCGTGCGCGGCGTACTGCACGGCGTCGAACCAGACGAGCGCCCCCGCGTCGTGGGCCATCCGGGCGATGCGCGCGGCGTCGGTGATGGTACCCAGGGCGTTGGAGGCGTAGGTCGCGGCGACCACGCGCGTGCGCGGGGAGAGCTTGCGCGCGAGGTCGTCCATATCCAGGGTACCGTCGCCGGTGTTGATGTCCACGAACTGCACACGCACGCCGCGGTCCTCCTCGAGGGCCAGCCAGGGCGCGATGTTGGCGTCGTGGTCGAGCGTGGTGCACAGGATCTCGTCGCCGGGCGCGAGCTCGCGCCCGATCGCTCGAGAGATGGCGAAGGTTAGCGTGGTCATGTTGGGGCCGAACACGATGCAATCGGGCTCCGGCGCGTTGAGCAGATCGGCCATGGCCTGGCGGGCCTGCTCGACCGTGTTGTCGTTGCGCCGGCTGGTCAGGAAGGCGCCGCCGGTGTTGGCGTTGGACGAGGTGTAGTAGGTCGCCACGGCGTCGATGACGCGCCGCGGGACCTGCGTCCCGGCAGGGTTGTCCAGGAAGGCGCAGGGGCGGCCGTCGTCGAGGGTCAGGGCGAGGGCGGGGAACTGCGCGCGGGCGCGCTCAACGTCGAGCATTACTCTACTCTCCTCCAGCGGGGGCTCTCACTCTACCACGGGGCTCATACCTCAGCAGGCATACTCTCACAGTATACGAGCCCGGCATATGAGCCCGGCATATGAGCCTGGTACTGATCTATAAGCGGGCCCGTCCGCGAGGGGCCCGCTTATAGACTGACGGGGCTCGTGAAAAGCCGGCGGCGTTCCTCTCGCCCTCTCCGCCCATGGCTAACTGGTTTCCCGGACCCTGGCCGCGGGTCCGACAGTGGGGCGCGCCTCGGGGGGAAACCTGGGAGATGGCTCCCCCAGACCCCCGCCATCCACGACGCGTGCGGCCAGACGGGCTCGGCCGCTCGACAATGCACAGACCCGAGGGCCGACCGACGGCCCGCGATTACAATCGCATGACGGGGTGCGGACATCGAATCGACATGTCGCGGCTACCTTCGGAGACCGCCACATGACGGTGGTCACCGTGTATTAGCGGCGCGGGCCGCGATAGACGCGCTGCGTGAGGGGGAAAGCGAGGGCGGCGCCCAGAACGGCGCTGTCGACGACGGACATGACGATGGTCTCTGCGCTCAGGCGCCCACCGTTGAACGACGCCGTGAGGACGAGGCTGATGGCGAGCGCCACGACGAAAATGATGGCGGCGCGACGCCAGAAACGCGGCCACGGAAAAGGCACGATGAACACCTCCCTCCCCAGTGTACGGAAAAGGCACGATGAACACCTCCCTCCCCAGTGTACCGAGATTACCCTCTCCCAATCTCCCACGCGCGGGAGATGGATGAGGGCGCGCGTGGGCGCTGCGGCGCGATCACCCACCCCGCCACCCCGCGCGCGGGAGATGGATGAGGGGAGCGACCCTGGCGCCGCTCGTGCTACCAGATTAAGGTATAGTGTCGAAAAGAGGCGCCGAGCGCGTGGAGAGGCCATCCCTATGATGCCGAAATTAGTCGAGCGCCGCCGCCAGCGCCGCGATGCGCCGATGGCGTACCGCCTACAGCGCCAGTCTCGCCCCTCGCGCTTGCGCGCCTATGCCTGGCGCGCCATTCGCGAGGCCGCGCGCACGCTCCCATCCGAGGAGCTCGGGCTGACCCGCCTCGAGCTGCCGCTGCGCTACCTGCCGCGCGTCTTCGACGGTTTGAGCATCCTGCACGTGACCGACCTGCACCTGACCGAGGGTATGCGCCCCGCCGAGGCGATCGCCCCGCTGCTCGCCGGCACGGAGTACCAGCTCGCCGTCTACACCGGCGATCTTGCCGACGACGCGGGCGAGATGGAGGCGCTTGCTCACCTGTTCGCGGCTCTGCGCCCGCGCGACGCCGCCTTCGCCGTGCTCGGCAACCACGACCACTACCACTACCGCCACGACACCGGGGAGGGACCGCAGCCGAACGACCTGCGCCCGCTCCTGCGCACCCTCGATGAGTGCGGCGTGCAACTGCTCGACAACGCGAGCGCGAGCCTCTACGACGGGGCGTTGCGCGTCGTGGGCGTGGACGACCCGGCGCTGGGGCTCGACCGGCTCGGCGCGGCTTTCGCGGGCGTGCCGGGCGACGCGGCGACGCTCCTGCTGGCGCACAGCCCCGATGTGCTGCTGCGCCTGGGCCGCTATCGTCCCGGCCTGCTGTTGGCAGGCCACACACACGGCGGGCAGATGCGCCTGCCGGGCAACCTCGGCCCCTTCGCGTCGGTCAGCGCGCTGCCACGGCGCTACTCGATGGGCGCCTACGTCTACGACGGCGTGCAGACCTACGTCAGCCGCGGCGTCGGCACCAGCGGCGCGCCGGCGCGCTGGAACTGCCCGCCCGAGGTCACGCTCATCACACTGCGCTCGCCGCGCGCCCTGCGCTAAACGGAGCGTATGCGGTCCACCCAGCGAGCCCCTTGACGACGCCCCCTATCGCCTTGACCCCTCGCCCCGCGCGACCATCGCCCCGGGGCGTTACCCGCGCTCTGTAGGATAACGGCCGTCTAAG
>JAABVA010001026.1_pt1 | contig 31114 bp, 30 predicted proteins | sample 5560331 | NCBI WGS metagenome assembly JAABVA01 (sample SAMN12812661, study PRJNA571458) | rock metagenome | isolation source: Antarctica rocks | place: Antarctica: Victoria Land, Mt New Zealand sud | collected 2016-01-07 | reverse complement strand
CGTCGAAACCATCAGTATCGGCACCAACGACATCGACCACACCGATCCCGGTCAGCTCGAACAATTCTTCGCCGCCGTCACTACCCCCTACGCTGCGACTGACGAGAAGCATGACCTGGCCGCGTGGGAACACGTACCCGCCGAGCGCCGGCGCGAGGGCCGTGGCATCGAGGTCGGCCAGATCTTCAATTTCGGCACGCTGTATAGCGAGCTGGTCGGCCTGCAGGTCGCCGGCCCCGATGGCGCCCCGGTCGCGCCCAACATGGGCAGCTATGGCATTGGCGTGTCGCGGCTGGTCGGCGCGCTGATCGAGGCGCACCACGACGAGGCTGGCATCATCTGGACCGACAGCGTCGCCCCGTTCCGCGCCGCCATCCTGAACCTGAAGCAGGGCGACGCAACCACCGGCGCAGTGTGCGAAAAGGCCTATGCCGCCATGGCCGGCAACGCGCTGTATGACGACCGCCAGGAACGGGCCGGGGTGAAATTCAACGATGCCGACCTGATGGGCCATCCTTGGCAGGTCGTGGTCGGCCCGCGCGGCGCCGCTGCCGGCATGGTCGAACTTAAGCGCCGCGCCACCGGCGAGCGCCTGGAGCTTCCATTGGACGCTGCTCTCGCCCATATAGCGTAACATGTTCGGACCTTTTGAGCGTGCCGTAGCCGGGCGCTATCTGCGCGCACGCCGGGGCGAGCGTTTCGTGTCGGTCATCGCGGGCTTCAGCCTGGTGGGCATCGCGCTCGGCGTCGCAACGCTGATCATTGTGATGTCGGTCATGGGTGGGTTCCAGGTAGACCTGCTGAACCGCATTCTCGGCTTCAACGGTCACCTCGGCGTCTATCCCGCAGGCACGACGGCGCTTTCGAGCTATGAGGCGGTCACCACTCGCGTCCGCGCCGTTCCTGGCGTCGTTTCCGCTGTGCCGGTCGTAGACGGCCAGGTGCTGCTGACGGGGCCGCGCGGGCAATCTGCCGGCGGCCTGGTGCGCGGCATCCGGCCCGAGGATTTCCGCCGCATGCGCGCCGTCAGCGACAATATCCGGGCGGGAACGCTCGACGACTTCCAGGGCGAGGACGCAGTCGCGGTGGGCGTCGGCCTGGCGCAGAAGTTCGGCCTGACGGTCGGCAGCCCGCTCACCCTCGTGTCGCCCCAGGGCGCCGCGACTGCGTTCGGCACTATCCCCCGCGTGCGCGCCTACCGCGTCGCGGCGGTGTTCCAGGTCGGCATGAACGAATATGACACCTCGTTCGTCTTCCTGCCGCTGGAGGCCGCCCAGATCTTCTTCCAGCAGCCCGGCGCCGCCTCGCACATCGAGGTCATGGTCGCCGACCCGCAAGACGTCCGTGAGGAAAGCCGCGCGATCACGGTCGCGCTGGCCGGCACGCCGGCGCGCGTCATCGATTGGCAGCAAAGCAACAATAGCTTTTTCGCCGCGGTCCAGGTGGAGCGGAACGTCATGTTCCTGATCCTGACGCTGATCATCCTGGTGGCGGCGTTCAACGTCGTGTCGTCGCTGATCATGATGGTGAAGGACAAAACGCGCGACATCGCCGTGCTGCGCACCATCGGCGCCGGCCGGGGTGCGGTGATGCGCATCTTTCTGATGTGCGGCGCGAGCGTGGGCGTGACCGGAACGGTCGTCGGCGTGCTGCTGGGCGTGGTGTTCTGCCTCAACATCGAGACGCTGCAGCACTGGGTCGAGGCCGCGACCGGTGCCAGCGTCTTCAATCCCGAGGTTTACTACCTGACCCACCTGCCGGCCAAGCTGAACTGGCATGAGGTGCTGCAGGTCATGGTCATGGCGCTGGGCCTCTCGTTGCTCGCGACGCTTTATCCAAGCTGGCGCGCCGCGCGGACCGACCCGGTCGAAGCCTTGCGGCATGAATGACCCACTGGTGCTGCAAGGCGTCAGCCGCACCTATCGCAGCGGAGACGCCGAGCTGCACGTATTGCAAGGCGCCGACCTCACGCTGCATGCCGGCGAGATCGTGGCTTTGGTGGCGCCGTCCGGGACGGGGAAAAGCACGCTGCTGCATCTGGCGGGCCTGCTGGAGCGTCCGGACAGCGGGGTCGTGATGGTGGATGGGCGCGACGCCGGGCAGTTGCCGGACGCCGACCGCACGGCGATCCGGCGCGACCGTATCGGCTTCGTGTATCAGGCGCATCATCTTCTGGCGGAGTTCACGGCGGTCGAGAACATTGTGCTGCCGCAGATGGTCGCCGGCCGGCCGCGGCGGGCGGCGCGGGACCGGGCAATGGCGCTGCTCACTGCATTTGGGCTGCCGGCGAGGGCCGGGCATCTACCAGGAAAACTGTCCGGCGGCGAGAAGCAGCGGGTCGCGATCGCCCGCGCCCTGGCCAACGCGCCCGGCGTGCTGCTGGCCGACGAGCCGACCGGCAACCTCGACGTCGGCACCAGCAACATCGTGTTCGAGGAGCTGCTGCGCATGGTCCGGTCCGAGGGCGTCGCGGCGCTGATCGCCACCCACAACCCGGATCTGGCGAGCCGCATGGATCGCCGGGTAACCTTGCGCGATGGGCGAATCGAGGAGCTTTGATGCCATACGCCGAGTTCGTGCACCTGCGGGTCCACTCCGCCTATTCGCTCAGCGAGGGCGCGATCAAGGCCGACAAGATCGCCGCTGTCGCACAAGAGGCCAAAATGCCGGCCGTGGCGATCACCGACACCGGCAACCTGTTCGGAGCGCTGGAGTTCAGCCAGGCCTGCATCGGCAAGGGCGTGCAGCCTATCATCGGCTGCCAGGTCTCGATCACCCGCGCCGAGAACCCGCGTTTGGCGCCCGACCCGGTCGTCGTGCTGGCGCAGGATGCGGCCGGGCTCGCGAACCTGCAGCGCCTGTCGTCGCAGGGGTTCATGCAGGGCGACCCGGCGGATCCGCAACTGCCGCTCCGGGTGCTGCTAGAGCACGCGGAGGGCTTGGTCCTGCTGACCGGCGGCACCCGCGGCCCGATCGCGCGCATGCTGGCGGAGGGGCGCAAGCCCGATGCGGCGGCGCTGCTGGCGCAGTTGGACGAGGCGTTCCCGGGCCGCTGCATGATGGAACTGCACCGCCACGGCCTCGCCGTCGAGGGCGCGATCGAGCCCGGGCTGATCCAGCTCGCCGACGAGCGCCGGCTGCCGCTGGTCGCCACCAACGAGTGTTTCTTCGCGACCGCGAAGATGCACGAGGCGCATGATGCTTTGCTATGCATCGCCGAGGGCCGACAGGTCAGCGAGGCCGCGCGCCGCCGGGTGACGCCGGAACACTGGTTCAAGCCGGCGCGCGACATGCGCCGCCTGTTCCGCGACCTCCCGGACGCCTGCGACAACACGCTAGCGGTGGCGCGAAGCTGCGCCGTCATGGCCGAGACCCGCAAGCCGCTGCTGCCGATGTGCCCGAAGGTGCGGCCCGGCCAGACCGAGGACGAGACCGTCCGCGCCATGGCGCGAGAGGGCCTTGTGCACCGCATGGATGCGCTCGGCGCTGACGCGGCGACGCGTGCCGTCTATGCCGAACGCCTGGAGTACGAGCTGGGCGTCATCGCCGGCATGGGCTTCCCCGGCTATTTCCTGATCGTCGCCGACTTCATCCAGTGGGCGAAGGCACAGGGCATTCCCGTGGGGCCGGGCCGTGGATCGGGTGCCGGGTCCGTGGCGGCGTGGGCGCTTACGATCACCGACCTCGATCCGCTGCGCTGGGGCTTGCTGTTCGAGCGCTTCCTCAATCCCGAGCGCGTCTCGATGCCGGACTTCGACATCGACTTCTGCCAGGACCGCCGCGACGAGGTGATCGACTATGTCCGCCGCGAATACGGCGCGGACCGGGTTGCCCAGATCATCACGTTTGGAAAATTGCAGGCGCGCGCCGCGGTGCGGGATGTGGGCCGCGTGCTTGGTCTGCCGTTCGGCCAAGTCAACCGCGTGGCCGAGCTGATCCCCAATAACCCGGCGCATCCTGTCACCCTCTCCCAGGCCATCGAGGGCGAGAAGCGCCTGCAGGAGATGCGCGACGGCGACGAGAGCGTGCGCCGCCTGCTGGAAGTGGCGCTGCAGCTTGAGGGGCTGTATCGCCACGCCAGCACTCACGCCGCCGGGCTGGTGATCGGCGACCGGCCGCTGATCGACCTCGTGCCGCTTTATCGCGACCCGAAAGCCGACACGTTGGTGACGCAGTACTCCATGAAATATGTGGAGCAGGCTGGATTAGTGAAATTTGACTTCCTCGGCCTGACGACGCTCACGATCCTGCAGCAGGCCGTGGCGATCCTGCAGGGCCTCGGCGTGCCGGTGGACCTCGACCGCCTCCCGCTCGACGACCCCAAGACCTATGAGATGCTGTCCCGCGGCGATGGCGGCGGGGTGTTCCAGTTCGAGAGCCAGGGCATGCGCGATGTGCTGCGGCAGATGCGCCCGGACCGGTTCGAGGACCTGATCGCCGCCGTGGCGCTGTATCGGCCGGGCCCGATGGCCAACATCCCCGAGTATTGCCGCCGCAAGCACGGCGAGCCTTGGGAAGCGCCGCATCCCGAGCTGCGTGAGATCCTGGGCGAGACCTACGGGATCATGGTGTATCAGGAGCAGGTCATGCAGATCGCGCAGACCATGGCTGGATACAGCCTGGGCAGCGCGGACCTGCTGCGCCGCGCGATGGGCAAGAAAATCCGGGCGGAGATGGAGCAGCAGCGCCAGGTCTTCACCACCGGGGCTACCGGCCGCGGCATCCCGCCGGCGAAGGCGACCGAGGTCTTCGACCTCATGGCCAAGTTCGCCGACTACGGCTTCAACAAAAGCCACGCCGCCGCCTATGCCCTGCTGTCCTATCAGACGGCCTGGCTGAAGGCGAACCATCCGGCCGCATTTCTGGCCGCCTGCATGAATTTGGCACTCAGCAACACCGACAAGATCGCAGCCCTCCGTCAGGAGGCCGAGCGCACCGGCATTCGCGTGCTGCCGCCCGACATCAACCAGTCGGGCGCGGAGTTCCGGGTCGAGGTGGCGCCGGATGGCACGCAGGCGATCCGCTATGCCCTGGCCGCGGTCAAGCGGATCGGCTTCGCCGCCATGCAGGCCCTGGTCGCGTCTCGTGGCGACCGCCCGTTCGCCGACCCGGCCGATTTTGCCGCCCGCGTCGACCCGCGCCCGCTCAGCAAGGCGCAGCTCGAGAGCTTGGCGCGTGCCGGCGCATTCGACAGCATCCTGCCCAACCGCGCCCAGATGTTCGCGGCCGCCGAGACCATCCTGCGCCGTGCCCAGGCTCAGGCGGAGGAGGCCGAGACCGGCCAGTCTGGCCTGTTCGGCGGCGGCCCCACGCCTGAACCGTTGCGGCTGCCGCCCATGCCGGACTGGCCGCCCATGGAGCGGCTGGGCTATGAGGCCGAGGCCGTCGGGTTCCATCTCACGGCGCATCCGCTCGACAGCTATGGCCCGTTGCTGAAACGCCTCGGTGTGGTTCCGTCGAGCCAGATGGAGGCACGCGCCCTGGCCGGTGCCACGCGGGTGCGCATGGCCGGCTGCGTTGTGGCGTCGAAGGAGCGCACGACCCGCACCGGCAGCCGGATGGCGTGGATCCGGCTATCGGACCAGGGCGGCAGCTATGAGGTGACGATGTTCAGCGAGGTGCTGGGCAGCGCGCGCGACGTCCTGAAAACCGGAAATGCCGTCTTGGTGGGCGTGGACCTGCGCTTGGAGGGCGACAGCCTGCGGGTCACCGCCGCGGATTGCGTATCCTTGGAGCAGGCGGCGAGCGACGCCGGCGCCGGAATGCGCATCTGGCTCGACCGGACCGAGGCCGTGCCGCACATCCGCGCCCTGCTGGCCCGCGAGGGCAAGGGACGTGGCCGCGTGACCCTGGTGCCGCGCATTGACGATGCGCAGGCGGTGGAGATCACGATCCCCGGCGGCTTTCAGGTGACGCCGCGCCTGGCCGAGGCGCTGAAGGTAGTGCCGGGAGTGGAGCGGGTCGAAGAAGTCTGATGGCGGCCTACATTGAGGCCGACCCTTTGCCCATCGCTGGATGACGGACCTCCTGCGGCATTGGCCCGAGGCGCCTATGGGGTCGGCACCCGGAGCCTGGCCTTGCATCGGCCGCGTATGTCTCTAGTTTCCGCTCCTCGCTGAAAAACAAGAGGGGAACGTAGTTGAATACAGCTTTGCTAGGGCTTGCCGTAATCGGTATGACCGCTTCGGTCGGCATCGCTCGCGCGGCCGCGCCAGTGCTGCATGAGACCAAGACCATGGAGGTCGCCGCTCCGCCCGCCAAGGTCTGGGGCGTGATCGAGCAGTTCTCCGACATGACCTGGGTGCCGCCGGTCAAGTCCTCGACCGCAACCGAGGGCAACACGGTCGGCTCCGTCCGCACGCTCGACCTGGGCGGGCCGCGGCTGATGGAGCAGCTGAAGTCCTACGACGCCAAGGGGATGACCTACACCTATGTCATCACCAGCGATCCGGCGAACGTCAAGACACTGCCGGTGACCGATTACTCGTCGACCATCACCGTTGCCCCCTCCGTCGCCGGCAGTCTGGTCACCTGGACGGGCACGTTCAAGCGCGCCGATCAGGGCGACGCTCCGTCTGCCAGCATGGACGATAAGACCGCCATTGGTGCGATCGGTGGCGTCTATGACGCCGGACTGGGCGGGTTGAAGGCGAAAGCCACCAAGCCGTAGCATCATTCGCCAGTCGCCCCGATCGTGGGCGGCTGGCGGCCACGCGCGATGCAGCCAGGGGCCCATCCAACCGGAAGTCCTTGCGCATCGCCCTTTTTTCGCTCATATCCCGCGTGCCCGCGACCGTCGCGGGTAATTCACACGCGGGGCGCCTTTCCCGGGGTTCATCCCCCTGGTTCCGGTGCCGCATGGCTCGGCCCCGCGGAGGATCAACCGGATCACTGGAAAGGACACGCCGATGGCGATGCCCGACTTTACCCTGCGGCAGCTTCTCGAAGCTGGCGTCCATTTCGGCCATCACACCCGGCGCTGGAACCCGCGCATGGGGCCATATATCTTCGGCGTCCGCAACCAGGTTCACATCATCGACCTGCAGCAGACCGTGCCGATGCTGGACCGTGCGCTCCGCGCCGTCCGCGACGTGACGGCCGCTGGCGGACGCGTGCTGTTCGTCGGCACCAAGCGCGCCGCTGCGGAATACGTGGCTGACAGCGCTAAGCGCTGCGGCCAATACTACGTGAACCACCGCTGGCTCGGCGGCATGCTGACCAACTGGAAGACCATCACCGGCAGCATCAAGCGGCTGCGCCAGATCGAGGAGATGCTGGGCGGCGACGTGCAGGGCCTGACCAAGAAAGAGGTGCTGGACATCACCCGCGACCAGGAGAAGCTGGAGCGCGCGTTGGGCGGCATCAAGGACATGGGCGGCCTGCCGGACATCCTGTTCATCATCGACACCAACAAGGAAAAGCTGGCGGTCGAGGAGGCCAACAAGCTTGGCATTCCCGTTATCGCCGTGCTGGACAGCAACTCGGACCCACAGGGCGTGACCTACCCCATCCCCGGCAACGACGACGCGATCCGCGCGATTACCATGTACTGCGACCTGGTGGCCGGCGCTGTGTTGGACGGTATCAGCGCTGAGATGGTCGCGAGCGGCCGCGATCTGGGCGCCGCCGAGGAGCTGCCGCCCGAGGCGATGCCGCTCCCGGAGGCTGCCCCGGCCGAGCAGCCGGCGACGTAGGGAGGAACTGCGATGGCTGAGATTACAGCGGCGGCGGTCAAGCAACTGCGCGAGAAGACCGGCGCTGGCATGATGGACTGCAAGCGGGCGCTAACCGAGAGTGGTGGCGACGCTGAGGCCGCGTCCGACTGGCTGCGCAAGAAGGGCCTCTCGGCTGCGGCGAAGAAGAGTGGTCGCGTGGCCGCCGAGGGCTTGGTTGGCGTCGCGAGCGCTCCGAATATGGCGGCCATGGTCGAGGTCAACGCCGAAACCGACTTCGTCGCCCGCAACGAGACCTTCCAGGCGTTGGTGCAGGCTGTGGCGCAGACCGCGCTTGAGGTCGGCGAGGACGTCGAGGCGATCCGCGCGGCGCCATTCCCCGGCACAGGCCGGACCGTTGCCGAAGAGCTCACGCATCTCGTGGCGACCATCGGCGAGAACATGAACCTTCGCCGGGCCAAGGTGCTGAGGGTGCCGCATGGCGTCGTTGCGACCTATGTCCACAATGCTCTGAAGCCTGGCCTAGGCAAGATCGGCGTTTTGGTCGCGGTCGAAAGCGCCAACGAGCAGTCGGCGCTGGAGACCTTGGGCCGGCAAGTCGGCATGCACGTCGCCGCGACTCGGCCGGACGCGCTCGACGTTAACGCCGTCGACCCGGCAGCGTTGGAGAGGGAAAAGGCGGTACTGACGGAGCAGGCCCGTGCCTCCGGCAAGCCCGACGCCATCATCGAGAAGATGGTCGAGGGGCGGATCCGGAAGTACTACGAGGAAGTTGTGTTGCTGGAGCAAGTCTGGGTGCATGACGGCGAAAGCCGTGTGCGCGCAGTGGTCAAGAAGGCCGGTGCGACGCTGTCCGACTTCGCGCGCTTCCACCTGGGCGAGGGGATCGACAAGCCAACGGGTGAGGACTTCGCTGCCGAGGTCGCCGCCGCGGCCGGTATTGCATCGGAGCCACCGCCGACGCCGTAGTTTGATCACCTGCCGGTCTGAACTTGTGGGGGGCGGCGCCACGATCTAGCGTGCCGCCGCCTCGACCATAAAGGACGCCATGCCAAACCAGCCCACCTACAAGCGTGTCCTGCTCAAGGTGTCCGGGGAGGCGCTGATGGGCCGGCGTGAGTATGGGTTGGATACCGACACCCTGGCGCGCATCGCAATCGACGTCGGCGATGTAGTGCAGATGGGTGTGCAGGTTTGCCTGGTGATCGGCGGCGGCAACATCTTCCGCGGCATCTCCGCGGCGGCCAGCGGCATGGACCGGGCCCAGGCCGACTACATGGGCATGCTCGCGACCGTGATGAATGCGCTGGGAATGCAGAGCGCGCTAGAGCGGCGCGGCGTTCCCACCCGTGTGCAATCGGCAATCCCGATGAGCAGCGTGTGCGAGCCCTATATCCGGCGCCGGGCGGAGCGGCACATGGAAAAAGGCCGCGTCGTGATCTTCGCCGCCGGCACCGGCAATCCGTTCTTCACGACCGACACTGCCGCTGCCCTGCGCGCGGCCGAGATGAACTGCGACCTCTTGCTGAAGGGAACCCAGGTGGACGGCGTGTATTCCGCCGACCCGCGCAAGGTGCCCGACGCCCTGCGTTATGACGAGCTGACATATCTTGACGTGCTGTCCCGCGACCTCGGTGTGATGGATGCGGCCGGCATCAGCCTTGCGCGCGAGAACGGTCTGCCGATCATCGTATTCAACATTCACGCGCCTGGCGCGTTCGCGCAGGTGATGCGCGGCGAAGGCCGTTTTACCCGCATTATCGAGCCCCATTAGCCCAACCGCCCCACTTGCCCAACTCAGGGGAGACCTTTGTGCCTGCTGACCAGACTGCCCTCAAATCGGACCTGACGCGCCGCATGGATGGCGCACTTGAGACTCTGCGCCGCGACTTTGGTGGCCTCCGCACCGGTCGAGCCAGCCCGGCGCTGTTGGAGCCCGTCAAGGTCGAGGCCTATGGCACCGAGGTGCCGATCACTCAGGTGGGCACGATCGGCGTGCCGGAGCCGCGGCTGATCACCGTCCAGGTCTGGGACCGCACCCTGGTTGGCGCCGTGGAGCGCGCAATCCGGGACAGCGGGCTGGGCCTTAACCCCGGGTCCGATGGCCAGGTGGTCCGCGTGCCGATCCCGCAATTGACTGCGGAGCGCCGCGGTGAGTTGGCGAAGGCGGCCGGGCGCTATGCCGAGGGGGCGCGGGTCGCGGTGCGCGGCGTGCGCCGGGACGGCATGGACCAGATCAAGGGCTTCGAGAAGAAAAGCGAGATCGGTGAGGACGAGATGAAGGACTGGTCGGACCAGGTCCAGAAGCTTACGGACGGCTACATCAAGCGCATCGATGAGTCTCTGTCCGACAAGGACCGGGAAATCCGGCAGGTCTGACAGCATGGCCATGGGCAAGACGGACCTGCAGTCGCTCGCGTCCGTCCCGGCCGGACCGCCGCCGCCGCCACAGCATATCGCCGTGATCATGGACGGCAACGGACGCTGGGCGGCTGCACGCGGATTGCCGCGGGCGGCTGGTCATCGCGCCGGGGCGCAGGCGGTGCGCCGCACGATCGAGTCTTCGATCGAGGCCGGCGTGCGCTGGCTCACGTTGTATGCGTTCAGCAGCGAGAACTGGCGCCGGCCGGCCGACGAGGTGCTGGAGCTAACCGGTCTGTTGCGCCACTACATCCGCCAGGAATTGGCCGAGTTGTCTCGCCAGGGCGTGCGGGTGCGCGTGCTGGGGGACCGCACGCGGTTCGAGCCGGAGACCCGGGCCGAGCTCGACCGCGCCGAACGGACAACGCTCGGCAATACGCGCATGAACCTCAATATTGCGCTATCCTATGGCGCACGTGACGAGATCGCCGCCGCTGCCCGTGCCGCGGCGCAGGCAGCCGTCGATGGCACGCTAGACCCTGCGTCGCTCACCGTGGAGCGTTTTGAGCGCTTTCTGTCGACCGCCGGTATGCCCGACCCGGACCTGATGATCAGGACGTCCGGTGAGCATCGGTTGTCGAATTTCCTGCTCTGGCAGTCGGCCTATGCCGAGCTGGTGTTCCTGGACGTGCTGTGGCCCGACTTCGGCCCGGCCGAGTTCAACGATGCTTTGGTCGAGTACGCCCGGCGCGAGCGCCGGTTCGGGGCGCGCCCTGCCTGAGAGCCTCCGCCGTAGTGCCGATCGTGCAATGCGGTGGGGCGACCTGCGCAAGCGTGTGCTGTCCGCGGCGGTGCTGGCGCCCACAGCGCTGGCCTGCATCTGGTTGGGCGCCGATGCCTGGACGGCGCTGATGGCGGTCGCGGCTGGCGGACTTGCCTATGAATGGGTGAGACTGTGCAGCGAGCGGCCCTGGCGGATGCCGGGGTTGGTCGTGCCGGTCGCAGTCCTGCTCTCGGGACTGGCTGCAGTGCTGGACCGGGAGCGTTGGGCGCTCGTGGTTGTAGCAGCGGGCGCCGGGTCAGCTTGGTTTCTCAGCAGGCGAAGCGCATTAGGGGCCGGGGTTGTGTATGTCGGATTGGCGAGCGTCGCCCTGGTCTGGCTGCGGGGCGACGGTGCCGCAGGCCGGGCAAACGTGCTATTCTTGGTCGTCGTTGTCTGGGCGAGCGACATCGGCGCATACCTTGCTGGCCGACTGCTTGGCGGCCCAAAGTTGGCGCCCGCGATCTCACCGGGCAAAACCTGGTCCGGGGCTGCTGGTGGATTGATCGCGGCCATGCTTATCGGGGAGGCGGCTGGCCAGGCGCTGGCCGTGGCGGCATATGGCCGCGCCGCCTTGATCGCCGGCCTGCTCGGGATGGCGGCACAGGGCGGCGACCTGCTCGAGAGTGCGATCAAGCGCCGTTTCGGCGTCAAGGACTCCGGCCACTTGATCCCAGGGCATGGTGGATTGCTGGACCGGTTGGATGGGCTGCTGACCGCTGCGCCGACCGCGGCGGCGTTGGCCATGGTGTTAGGGCGGGGAGTGGTTTTATGGCAATAGCAGCCGTGCCGAACGTGCGGACCATCTCGGTGCTGGGCAGCACCGGCAGTGTTGGCACCAGCACGGTCGACCTATTAGCGACCAACCCATCCCGCTTTCGCTTGCGCGCCCTCGTCGGCGGCCGCAACGCCACGCTGCTGGCGGAGCAGGCGCGGCTTCTGCACGCCGAACTCGCCGTCGTCGCCGAGCCATCGCAACATGCAGCGCTCGACGCGGCGCTGTCCGGAACCGGCATCCAGACTGCAAGCGGAGACGCGGCGGTGCTGCAGGCTGCGTCGTTGCCGGCGGATTGGACGATGGCGGCCATCACGGGTGCGGCGGGCCTGCCCAGCACCTTGGCCGCAATCAGCCGTGGCGGGATCGTGGCGCTGGCCAACAAGGAGGCCCTGGTCTGCGCTGGGGAGGTCATGCTCCGTGCCGTGCGGGATGCAGGCGCCACGTTGCTGCCAGTCGATTCCGAGCACAACGCGATCTTTCAGGCGATGGCGGAGGGCAACCGGGACGCAGTCGAGCGCATCGTGCTGACGGCATCGGGCGGCCCGTTCCGCCTGGCAACCGTGGAAGAGATGGCGCGAGCCACGCCCGAGGTGGCATTGCGCCATCCCGTATGGTCGATGGGCGCCAAGATCAGTATCGACTCGGCGACTATGATGAACAAAGGGCTCGAGCTGATCGAGGCCGCGCGCCTGTTTGCGATGGACGAGCGCGAGATCGGCGTTCTGGTGCATCCGCAATCCGTGATCCACGGCTTGGTCTATTACCGCGACGGCAGTGTAATAGCGCAAATGGGCGCGCCTGACATGCATATCCCGATCGCGCATGCGTTGGCTTGGCCGGGTCGCCTCGCTACGGCTTCGTCCCGGTTGGATCTAACCGCGCTCGGCACGCTCGAGTTTCATGCGCCGGACCCAATACGCTTTCCCGCACTTCGCCTGGCACGCGATGCCTTGCGCGCCGGTGGTGGCGCACCCACAATCCTATCTGCCGCAAACGAGGTGGCGGTGGAGGCATTCCTCGATCGCCGCCTGGGCTTCATCGCGATTGCCGAATTGGTGGAGGCGGTGCTCGAGCGGCTGGGAAGCCACGCCGCTGACAGCCTTGATGCAGTGCTGGACCTGGATGCGTCTGCCCGGCGTGCCGCCTATCGGATTGCCGCTGCCAAAGCAGCCTGAGGACGTTAACGATGCTGATAATTCCTGATTTTGTGCGCAGTGTTGCCGCCTTCGTCGTCGTGCTCGGCGTTCTGGTGTTCGTGCACGAGCTTGGCCACTATTTGGCCGCCCGCTGGCGTGGCGTTCATGTCGAGGCGTTCTCAATCGGCTTTGGTCGCGCTATCGCCAGCTGGACCGACCGGCTCGGCACAGTTTGGAAGCTCGCCTGGCTGCCGCTCGGCGGCTATGTGAAGCTGCACGGGCAGGAACGACCGGAGGACGTGGCTGATGACGTTCGAGCCCGATGGCTTCCGGGGCGGACGTTTCATGAAAAGTCTGTGCTGTCCCGTGCGATCGTCGTCGCTGCCGGCCCAATTGCCAATTTCCTGCTGGCCGCCGTGCTATTTGCGGCATTGTTCGGCACCGTAGGCCGGCCGGTTTCAGTGCCCGTCATTGGCGAAGTGGTGGCAGAGGGCGCGGCGGCAAAGGCCGGGCTCCGCGCCGGCGACCGCGTGCAGGCCATCGATGGTGTAGCAGTTTCGAGATTTGAAGACATCCAGCGGATTGTCACAGCCAGTCCCGACCACGAACTCAGTCTTCGCATACTTCGTGATGGGCAGGAACAAACGTTGTCCGTTACGCCCAGCAGCCGCGATGCAGGGCAGGGGCGCCGGGTCGGCCTGCTCGGCGTGCGCGGTGGTGGCACAGCGGAGTTCACCCGGCTGAGTCCAGTGCAGGCGATTGCCGCCGGAGTCGTGCAGACCTGGGACGTCACGGCGCAAACGGTCGCCGGGCTGGGACAAATGTTGAGTGGTGCCCGCACCACGGATGAGCTTGGCGGTCCGTTGCGTATAGCCCAGCTTTCCGGTCAGGTAGCGCAGCTTGGTTTGGCGAGCCTAGTCAGTTTCATCGCTTTGCTATCGGTAAACCTAGGCCTCATCAACCTGTTTCCGATCCCGATTTTGGACGGTGGGCATCTGCTGTTTTACTTTGTCGAGGCAGTGCGCGGTCGTCCCTTGCCGCCGCGTGCGCAGGAATATGGCTATCGTGCTGGCTTCGCCGTGCTCGCCTGCCTCTTTGTGTTTGCGACTTGGAACGATCTGACCCATTTGGGGCTGTTTCGGTGGATGACAGGGCTGATCGGATAGCAGGCTTGAGACCAATGGGTGACCGTCCAATCTAAGCGGTTGGTCTCCACGGGACTTGGCGTAGGTCAATGCAGCGCTTACAACGCCCGGACTGTCGCAGCGGTGGCTGTTTCCGTCTCGCTTCAGCCCTGGAGGACTCGCCTATTGTTCGGAATACGTGCCATTTTGCTTGCTGCAGTCTGCCTAAGTCCGCTAACCAGCAATTCGGCAGCTATGGCGCAAGGTCAAGTCCGCCGTGTATCCCGTCCAGCAACACCATTGCGTCAACGTCCGGCGCCAAGCGGCTTGGTTACCGCAATCAAGGTGGAGGGCAACCAGCGGATCGAGGAGGGCACGATTCGGTCATACATGCTGGTGCAGCCGGGAGATGCCTTCGACCCCGACCGTATCGACCGCAGCCTCAAGACGCTCTATGCGACCGGATTGTTCCAGGATGTGAACCTGCGCCGAGATGGCGGAGTCCTGGTCGTGAAGGTGCACGAAAATCCGATCGTCAACCGCATTGCGTTCGAGGGCAATCGCAAGCTGAATGATGAGCAGTTGCGGGGCGAACTGCAACTGCGTGCCCGTGCGGTGTTTACTCCGCAGTTGGCGCAGGCGGACCGCCAGCGCGTGCTGGATCTTTATGCCCGCCGTGGCCGGTTTGGCGCCACTGTCGCGCCGAAGGTGATCAAGCTCAGTCAAAATCGCGTCGATGTCGTGTTCGAGGTGAACGAGGGCGAGACTACGCTCGTGAGCCGCATCGCCATGGTCGGCAACCATGCATTTAGCGAGAACCGCCTGCGCGAGGTCATCAACAGCCGCGAGCAGGCATTCTATCGAATTCTGTCCTCAAGCGATCAGTATGATCCGGAGAAGATCAACTTCGACAAGGAGTTGCTGCGGCGGTTCTATCTCAAAAACGGCTTTGCCGATTTCGACGTGAAGGATGCGACCGCCGAGTTGTCACCCGACCGCAAAGCATTTTTCGTCACCTTCACGCTGAGCGAGGGCGAACGCTATAAGGTCGGCCAGGTCAGCATCGACAGCAAGCTGCGCAACCTGAACGGCGATGAGCTGAAGCCGTTGCTGGAGATCGCACCCGGGGACACCTACGACGGCGACCTCGTCGAGCGCACGACGCAGGCGATCCAGGACGCGGTGCAGAACCGTGGCTATGCCTTCGTCGAAGTAAAGCCGCGTATCGCTCGCGACCGGGCCAAAAAGACTGTGGATCTGGTTTTCGATGTGACGGAGGGGCCGCGAGTCTATGTCGAGCGGATCGATATCTCGGGCAACACCCGCACCAAGGATAAGGTAGTTCGGCGCGAATTTCGACTTGCCGAGGGGGACGCATTCAACGCGGCTACTATCCGGCGGTCGCGCCAGCGTTTGCAGGACCTCGGCTACTTCAACGGCGTAACGGTGCAGCCCGCGCCGGGCTCGGCCCCGGATCGTGCGGTGTTGAACACCGTCGTCGACGAGAAGGCAACGGGTGAGCTGACGCTAGGCGGCGGCTATTCGACCGATGCCGGCGCGCTGGTGAACGTGGGATTGCGGGAGCGCAACCTGATCGGGACAGGCATTGACGCCAGCGTCAACGGCGTCCTGGCGCAGCGGCGCAGCCAGGTGGACCTCTCGATAACCGATCCCTATTTCCTGGATCGCAACCTGGTCGCCGGTTTCGATCTGTTTACAGTACAGAACAATAACCAGGACATCGCTGCCTACAATGAACGGCGCACGGGCGGCGCTCTCCGGCTCGGCTATGAGTTCAACGAGCATCTGCGGCAGGCTTTGACCTACACGCTGGTCGCCCGAAACGTGTATAACGTCCGAGACGGCGCCAGCATCTACGTGCTCAACCAGCAGGGGTCGTCGTTGCTGTCGCAAGTCGGGCAGACCCTATCGTTGGACTACCGGGATAGCCGGACGGACCCGCATAGCGGTTTCCTGATTCGCCTCGGCACTGACTTCGCGGGACTGGGCGGCACCGCGCGGTATGTGCGCAGCAAGCTCGACGGCACATATTTTATCCCACTAGAGCGGTTCACCGGCGATGCTGATTGGGGTATCGCGCTTTCTGCGGGTGGCGGCTACCTCGCGCAGTTGGGGCGGCAGGAGAAGATCATCGATCGCTTTTTCCTTGGCGGAGATAACCTGCGCGGCTTCCAGTCGGGCGGCGCGGGCCCGCATGCGGTCGGCACCGGAACGGTGGACAGCATCGGCGGCCGGTTGCTCTATACGCAGTCGACCGAATTACGCTTCCCATTGCCGATCTCAGCCGACCTTGGGTTGTCTGGCCGGGCGTTTGTGGATATCGGCTCGCTGAGCCAAGTCACCAAAATTACGTCGATTGCCGGTGTCGCGACCACAGTCACCGACGATGCATCGCCACGGGTCGGCGCTGGTGTCGGCGTATCGTGGAAGACCCCGTTCGGATTGATCAATATCGATTTGGCTCAGGCCGTCGTGAAACGCAGATACGACCAGACCCAGTTCTTCAGGTTTGGCTTTGGCACAAGGTTCTGAGATGCGCATGATTGCCCTTACCCGCTCCGCTGTCATTGCGGCAGGCTTGTTGATAGCCAGCCTGACGCTCCAGTGCGTTCCGGCTACTGCCCAACAAGGCCCTGGCTATTTCATCCCGCCCTCTCCCCCGACGCCCGGTGCGCCGCGCGCTCCGGCGCCTCGACCGGCCGGGCCGCGAGTGCCTGCCCCGTCGGCGGTGCAGATCACGCCCCCGCCGAACACAGGCGCGGGCGGCGGGAGCAGCCAAAACGATCCGCCGATACAGGTCCAGCTGCCGCCGGTGCCTGACCTGCCGGCGCTCGCCCGCGGCCCGGCGCCTCCCGCTGCAGTGATTGGCGTGCTGGGCATTCCCGACATCATGCATGCGTCCACGGCTGCACAGCAGGTTGAGAAATCGATCGGCGAGCGGCGGGACAAGCTGAATGAGGACGCCCAGAAAGAGCAAGTCGCCTGGCGGGACCTGCAGCAGGCGCTTGCCAATCAGCGCGCCAGCCTCAGCGCAGATCAGATCCGCACCAAGGAGCGCGAGCTGCAGGAGCGCATCACCAACTCGCAACGCCAGTTTCGTGACCGCAACCGGTTCATCCAGGAGGCTGCGCAGGTCGGCCTGGCGCAGATCGAGCGCATGCTGATCGCGACGATCCGGCAGGTGGCGGAGAGCCGGGGCATGAACCTCGTGCTGCATCGAGCCCAGGTGGCGTTGAACATCAACGAGTTCGACATCACGGACCCTGTGGTCGAGCAGATGAACAAGGTTTTGCCGAGCGTTGTTCTCCCGCCTGATGGTGTTTCGGCGGTTGCAGCCCAGATGGCGCTGCCATCGGCGCCGGGTGCGGCCCAGCCCACCGCACCGGGTCCGGCGCAACCTGCTGCTCCGGCCGTACCCTCCGGTCCGCGCCGCTAGCCAATGCAAGCAGCGGCAGGCATTGCGGCGGGGGATCGGCGGTTTTTTGCCCACACCGGCCCTCACTCCCTGGCAGAGGTCGCAGCCGCTGCTGGTGGGACTGCCTCGGCTCAGTCGCTGCAATTGCATGGCATCGCACCGCTGCAATCGGCCGGTCCGGCGCACGTCAGCTTCATCGACAATCGCCGGTATGCTGACGCCCTCGCAGCAACCCGGGCCGGCGCGGTCATCGTGCATCCGGACCTGGCCAACAGGGTTCCCCCGACCTCGGTGGCGATCGAGACGACCGATCCATACTCGGGCTGGGCGCAGGTCGCCGGGCTGTTCCATCCACCACCGCCGGCGTGCCCGGGAGTGCATCCCTCTGCAGTCATGGCCGTCGATGCCGTACTGGACCCGTCTGCAGAGATTGGCCCGCTTGCCATCATCGGCGCCCGGGCCGTTATCGGGCCGAGGTGCCGGATCGGCGCTGGTGCCGTCATCGGCGAGGCTGTCTCGATGGGGGCGGATTGCCGTGTCGGCCCGCTTGCGAGCATCAGCCACGCCATCTTGGGTGCACGCGTCTATGTCTACGCCGGAGCGCGGATCGGGCAGGAGGGATTTGGCTTTGCCACCACCGCTGCCGGTTTCTTGACCGTACCGCAGCTCGGCCGCGTGTTGCTGGAGAACGACGTCGAGGTCGGCGCCAACAGCACGATCGATCGGGGCTCCGCGGCGGACACGGTCATCGGCGCAGGGTCACGCCTCGACAACCTGGTGCATATTGGGCACAACGTGCGGATGGGGCGGTGCTGCGTTGTGGTGGCGCAAGCTGGGATTTCCGGCTCGACCGTCCTCGAGGACTTTGTGGTGATCGCGGCGCAGGCCGGCTTGACCGGGCATCTCAGGATTGGGCAGAAGGCCCGGATCGGCGCGCAGGCCGGCGTCATGTCGGACGTCGGCGCAGGTCTCGACGTGATTGGCAGTCCATCGCAGCCGGTTCGCGACTTCTTTCGCGGCGTCGCGACGCTGCGCAAGCTGGCCCGCACCCGGCGGCCAGCAGACGGCAATGCGGCCCGGGAACCAACCGACGGCGGCTCGGGTTAGATCAGGATGGACGGCTCACCTACCCTGCCCGACGTCGCGCCGAAGCCCTCCCTGAAGGCGGCGCTGCCGCGCGCGGCGGTTATCGACATCAAACGGATTCTGCACGCAATCCCGCATCGCTATCCGATGCTGATGATCGACAAGGTCGAGGACGTAGTGCCCAATGAGTCGGCGGTCGGTATCAAGAACGTCACGGCCAACGAAAATTTTTTCCAGGGCCATTTCCCCGGCCATCCCGTCATGCCCGGCGTGCTCATCATCGAGAGCATGGCGCAGACTGCTGCAGTCCTGGTCGTTGAGACATTGGGGCCAAATGCCGCCGGCAAGGTCGTCTATTTCATGACAATCGAGAATGCAAAGTTTCGCCGGCCAGTCGTCCCCGGCGATACCATGCGCATCCACGTCACCAAAGACCGCCACCGCGGCAACGTTTGGAAGTTCAGCGCAGTGGCGTGGGTCGACGGGATTTCGGTCGCCGAGGCGACCTACGCTGCCATGATCATGGACAAATAGCCGCAACGCACGGCAACAATCCTTGTATTGGCCTGCATGACATCGGTTTGTAGGGTGATTTGGCACGGCAGCGTCTCCGGCCGGCCTCTATGAAAGTCGTTGCATGACATCATTGCCCATCAAAATCGGCGCCGCTGCGGCCATGCCGCTGAGCGTGGGCGTACATCGGACGGCTATTATCGAATCCGGCGCGCAATTGGGCGTGGGAGTGGACATCGGGCCCTGGTGCCATATCGGCCCCAACGTCTCGATTGGGGACAGGGTCCGGCTAGTCTCACACGTCGTGGTCGATGGGGAGACGCATGTCGGGGAAGGAGCGGTGCTCTATCCGTTCTGCACGGTTGGCTTGGCGCCGCAGGACCTGAAGTACAAGGGCGAGGCAACCCGTTGCGAGATCGGCGCACGCACGCAAATTCGGGAGCACTGCACCATCCATCGTGGCACCGTGACCGGCAGCGGCATCACCAGGGTAGGCGCCGACTGCCTGTTGATGGCCGTCGTGCACGTTGCGCATGACTGCGAGATCGGCGACGGCGTGGTCATAGCGAATAATGTGGTGATGGGCGGGCATGTGAGCATCGGCGCTGATGCAGTGATAGGCGGCGCTGCGGCCCTGCATCAATTCGTTCGCATTGGACGTGGCGCAATGGTGGGCGGCGTTTCAGGTGTGGAGGCGGATGTGATTCCATTCGGCAGCGTTATCGGCAACCGGGCGCGCCTGTCGGGCATGAACGTCATCGGCCTGCGTCGTCGCGGGGTGGATCGGGCGGGGCTGCACACGCTTAGAACCGCCATGCGTCGTCTGTTTGGCACTGTCGGAGTCTTCAGCATGCGCCTAGCCGACGTGCGTGCGGCCTATGCGGAAGATCCACTAGTCACAGAGATCCTGGCCTTCATCGATGCCCCGAGCAAACGCGGTTTGATCCGCACAGCCGTCGGTGCCATGGAAGAGGACGCGTCTTGAACAAACCTCGATGCTCGCCCTAGTGGACGACGGGGCTGGGCGGCATCAAGCCAAATGGGTCGACGACGAGGTTGGCCGAGATCTCATGATGACACGTATCGAGTGCGCCTTGCAGCGCCACGAACGTATGCTCCAGACGCAAGATCGACGCCTCCTCGGCTAGCATCCGAAGGCACTGGATAAACCCGAGAGTGGTAGCTTGAAGTTCATCATCGCGCATGAAATTTCCCCGTTCCGATCACAACCGTGTGAACACTACCGAGTTTAGCCGGAGTTTGCGAAGCTTATGTTAAGGGCGCCATTGTCAAGATTTTTTCTGCTCGCCTTTTCGGCAATGGGGCCGACGAGCACGCGCGGGCTGTCTATACAGCGATAATCATTGGTGCCGCCTCCCACTCTTGGCATCTTGGCGGGCGGCGGGCCGTTCCCGGGCCGAGTTGCCACAGCAGCTCAGGCGTCGGGACGTCGCGTCTTCGTCATCGGCCTTCGAGGATTTGCCGAACTCGGCGTGATCGGGGCGTTTCCCCACGTGATGATCCGCATGGGCGCTGCTAGTGAGATCTTAGCTCAGCTTCGCGCCGCAGGCTGCACCGACGTCGTTTTGGTCGGCCCGGTTCGCCGGCCCTCGCTTATGGACCTGCGGCCCGATGCGGAAGGGGCGCGCATCATGGCCCGGATCGGCCGCGCGGCCTTTGCAGGCGACGACGGGTTGCTCGCGGCCATCGTGCGCGTCCTGGGCGAGGAGGGCTTCCGCGTGCTGGGAGCGCACGAGGTGCTGACCGAGGCCGTTGGCCCAAGCGGACAGATGGGCCGAATTTCGCCGGACGCTGCCGCCATGGGCGATATAACACGCGGCGCCGCCGTCGTGCGCGCCTTGGGACAGGTCGACGTCGGGCAGGGATGTGTCGTGCAGCAAGGCATCGTGCTGGCCGTCGAGGCGATCGAGGGTACGGACGCCATGCTTGCCCGCGCTGCCGGGCTAGCACGGCCGGGACCAGGCGGCGTGCTGGTCAAACTCGTGAAGCCCGGCCAGGACCGCCGCGCCGACCTACCGACAATCGGCCCGGCAACCCTGCGCGCGGCGGCCGCCGCTGGATTGCGCGGCGTCGCGTTCGAGGCCGGAGGAACGCTGTTGACCGATCGCTCCGCCTGCATCACCGAAGCGGACGCGGCGGGGCTTTTCCTGCTAGGCATCGACGCCGCTTCGGCCAACTACCACAAGGAATGAGGACCATGACCGACTCCCGCCTATTGCACACCATGCTCCGCGTGAGGGATCTCGACGCGAGCGTTGCATTTTACACAAAGCTGCTCGGCATGAAGGAGCTGCGCCGCAACGAGGTCCCAGGCGGACGCTATACGCTCGCCTTCGTCGGCTATGGCGACGAGAACAGCACCAGCGTTCTCGAGCTGACGTATAATTGGGATCAAGAGGGGCCGTACGAGATCGGCAGCGCCTTCGGCCATCTCGCCGTCGGCATGCCGGATATCTACGCTGCCTGCGACGCACTAAAGCAGGCCGGCGCGAAGATCACCCGTGAGGCTGGTCCGGTGAAGCACGGCACGACCGTGATCGCCTTCGTCGAGGACCCCGACGGCTATAAAGTCGAGCTGGTCCAGCGCGCCTGACGCCAGCGCGCCTACCAATCGACACAACACTCGCCCGCCTGACCCGGCGCACCGTCCGCATCGGTGTGACCGGGTTGGCACGCGCTGGGAAGACTGCGTTCCTAACCTCGACCGCGGCGAACCTGCTGGCTTTGGGCGCTGGCCGGCCCGTGCTGCCCGCCCTGGCACAGCGTCTGAAGGGGCGCTCGCTCCAGGTTGCGTTGGCGCCGTCGGGCGCCTCCGGCCTGCCGCGGTTCAATCACCCGCGCCACCTGGCGGCATTGGCCCAGGACCCTCCAGCCTGGCCGGAACGCACGAGCGCCGCGTCGATGCTGGCACTCGACATCACGCTCGGGCGTGAACGCCTGGGAATCGACCTGCCAGCGCAGCGGCTGCGGCTCGAGCTACTGGACTACCCCGGCGAGTGGCTGCTCGACTTGCCTTTGCTGCGCACTTCGTTCCCTGATTGGTCCGCCGCCGCACTGCGCCGCCTGGAAACACCGGCCGCCGCGCCGTATGCGCGGGAGTTCCTGGCCTTCAGCGGCGCCGTGCCGGCTGGGGCGCCCGCGGACGAGGCTTTGGCTGCAACCGGTCACCGGCTCTATCGCGCCACGCTGCAGCGGTTGCGGGACGAAGCCGGGCTGTCCTTGCTGCAGCCGGGCCGCTTCCTGATGCCCGCGCCCGGTCCGGAACCAGCCTGGACGCCGTTCTTCCCCAATCTGGGCACCGCCGGGCTGCAGGCATTGCTGGCCCGGCGCTACGCCGCCTATGTGGATGCCGTGCAGCGTGACCTGAACGAGCCAATGTTCGGCAACCTCGACCGGATCGTGGTCCTGGTGGACCTGCTCACGGCGTTGCATGCGGGGCCTGGGGCGTTTGCCGACGCGGCCGCCGCGGTTGGGGCGGCGGCGGGCGCGCTTCGATGGCGACGGTCCTGGATCGAGACGGCCTGGGCGCTGGGGCGCCTGCGCCGTCCGCCCCGGGTCGTTTCCCGCGTGGCATTCGGTGCTACCAAGGCCGACCATGTGGCGGACCGCCAACGCGGCAATCTGGCGGCGCTGCTGCGCAACGTGGCCACCGCCGGACGCAGCGACGGGCTCGGCAGCGCGGCGGAGGTCGAAACCGCCTACATGCCGCTTGCCGCCGTGCGCTGCACGGAGGATTTCATCTGGTCGCTGGATGGTCGCCCGGTTTCTGCCGTGCGCGGGCGGCGGATCGGTGACGACCGCATGCTCCGATCCTATCCCGGCGAGGTGCCGGATCGTCCGCCCGACGACGCGTTCTGGGCGCATCCCTTTCTGCAAATCCCAGATTTCGAGCCGTTTCGGCCCATAGACGCCGGCCGCGGCGGCGTGCCCGAACTGGGCCTGGACGGCCTGCTCAGCTTCCTTCTGGATGACTACCTATGAACGTAGAGCCAAGGATCGAGTTGGAGGACAAGCCCGCGGCACGGCTGGAGGCGTTGCCTGCCGCACTCATGCCACTGATGGAGCCCAGCCCTCCTCGCTGGGGGACGGCAGCATTAGCTCTCTCGGGCGTGGTCGTGCTCGCGCTGGGGCTCGCGGGGCTTTCGGTCGGCAACTTCGTGGCGGACCAGTTCGCCCGGGCGGCCTGGCTCGGCTGGATCACCCTGGGCGTCGCGGGCGCTGGGTTCGGCCTGATGGGTGTTGGCATCTGGCGCGAGCTGTGGGCCCTGGCGATGCTGCGGCGGGTCGACGAGCTGCGCGCCGGCTTGGCCTCGGGCGACGCCGCATGGATCATGGCTTCGGCCCGGGCATGGTCCCGCGTGGTCCCGGGCGGGGCCGCGATCGAGCCGGCGTTGCAGACGGTGAACGACCCCGATGCGGCCATCGCCCTGCTGCGTGCCGGGCCGGCCGAGGCGCTGCAGGACTCTGCCGATCGCTTGGGCCGGATCGCGGCGTTGCAGGCGGTCGCTGGGATCGCCGCCATCCCTTCTCCCGCCTTGGATGTGGTGTTCGTGGCGTGGCGCGGCATTCGCCTGGTGCGGCAGGTGGCGGCGCTCTATGGCGTGCGGCCCGGCGTGCTCGCGACACTCGGGCTGTTGCGGCGCACCGCGATGGCCGCGACCATGGTGGGCGCTGCGAACCTCGCGGGCAACACTGCCGCCCGCGCCGTGCTGTCGCACCCGCTGCTGGCGCATGCCCTGGGGGACGCCGCTGCGGCCGGCGTGGCTGCACGGCGGCTGCTGGTGCTGGCCCGCGCGACGGCGACGGCCTGCGACCCGCTGCCGCCGGCCTGAACAGCCCGGCTCAATCGCAGCTCGCGTCGAGCGCCGCCTGCAGGATATAGGCTGCCGCCATCTGATCCACGACGGCCGTGCGCTTGCGCCGGGTCATGTCGGCCTCGTCGATCAGGAAGCGGTTCACCGCCGTGGACGACAGGCGCTCGTCCCACAGCGCCGCCGGCAGCATGACCGCGTCGGACAGCGCGCGCGCCCAATCCCGTGCGGCCTGTGCGGCCGGCCCCATGGTGCCATCCATCGAGAGCGGCCAGCCGACGACCAGGCCGTTGGCGCCCTCCCGCCGCATGATCGCCATCAGCTCGGCCGCGACCTGCCCCAGCTTGCCGCGCCGGAGGCTGCCGTAGGGGCTTGCCAGCAGCAGGCTCGTGTCCGAAAGCGCCACGCCGATGATCTTCGCGCCGGGGTCGAGGCCAACCAGGCGCTGGCCGGGTTTTAATTGGCTGCGCAAATCCCTCATGTTGAACAGTGGCATATCGCTCGGTATGGTCCCGCGCTCTGGCAGCACCCCGTGGGCTGCCCTACAATGCTAGCATAGGGTCCATCATCCATGTCGCTCGATTCCGCGACCGTCCGGCGCATCGCCCGGCTCGCCCGCATCCATGTCGAGAACGCCGAGGCCGAGCAGCTCGCCGGGGAGCTGAACAGCATCCTGGGCTGGATCGAGCAGCTGAACGAGGTGGATGTGGAGGGGATCGACCCGCTGACTGGTGCGGCGCAGATGGCGATGCGGCTGCGCCCCGACGAGGTGACGGATGGCGGCATACCGGAGCTCGTGCTGGGCAATGCGCCGGACCGGGCCGGCACATTCTACGCCGTACCAAAGGTGGTCGAGTGATGCTGACCGATCTCACCTTGGTCGAGGCGCGGGACGGGCTGCGCCGGCGGGACTTCTCCGCGGCTGAGCTTACGGAGGCGCACCTTGCAGCTGTGGCGACGCTGAACCCGCGGCTGAATGCGTTCATTACCGTGTCGGCCGACGCCGCGCGTGCGCAGGCGGGTGCTGCGGATGCGAGGCTTGCGGCTGGGGACGATGGCCCGCTGCTCGGCCTGCCGCTGGCGATCAAGGACCTGTTCTGCACGGAAGGCGTGCGGACCACCGCCGGCAGCCGCATCCTGGAGCCGTTCGTCCCCGCGTATGAGAGCACCGTTACGGCGAACTTGCTGCGGGACGGCGCGGTGTTCCTGGGCAAGGCCAACCTCGACGAGTTCGCGATGGGATCGTCGAACATGACCTCGGCGTTCGGCCCCGTGCAGAATCCCTGGACCAGGGCCGATGGCGCGGCGCTGGTGCCGGGCGGATCGTCCGGAGGGTCGTGCGCCGCGGTTGCGGCACGGATGGCGTTGGGGGCGACGGCGACCGACACCGGCGGGTCGATCCGGCAGCCGGCCTCGTTCTGCGGCATCGTTGGCGTGAAGCCGACCTATGGACGGTGCTCGCGCTGGGGGATCGTCGCCTTCGCGTCCTCGTTGGATCAGGCCGGGCCGGTGGCGCGGACCGTGGAGGACTGCGCCGTATTGCTGGGCAGCATGGCGGGGTTCGATTCCAAGGACAGCACGTCTGCGGACCGGCCGGTGCCCGACTTCGCGACCGCGTGCCGCCGCGGCGTCCGTGGCCTGCGCATTGGCGTGCCGCACGAGTATCGCAACGACAGCATGCCGGCCAAGGTCGACGCGATGTGGCAGCAGGGTCTCGCCTGGCTTCGCGAAGCCGGGGCAGAGATCGTGGACGTGTCGCTGCCGCATACCAAATATGGCCTCGCGACGTACTACATCGTGGCGCCCGCCGAGGCCTCCAGCAACCTGGCGCGATACGACGGCGTGCGGTTTGGGCAACGGGTGGACGGCGCTGACCTGACGGAGATGTATGAGAACACCCGGGCGGCCGGGTTCGGCGCAGAGGTGAGGCGGCGCATCATGATCGGGACCTACGTGCTTTCTGCCGGGTATTACGACGCATACTATCTGCGCGCTCAGAAGGTCCGGGCGTTGATATTGCGGGATTTCACCGACGTATTCGGCCGGGTGGACGCCCTGGTGACCCCAACGGCCCCGTCGGCGGCCTTTGCCCAGGGCGACAAGATGGACGATCCAGTGGCGATGTACCTGAACGACGTGTTCACCGTGCCGGCCAGCATGGCAGGCGTGCCCGGCCTGTCGGTGCCGGCTGGCCTCGATGCGCAGGGGTTGCCGTTGGGCCTGCAGGTGCTCGGCCGTCCGTTCGACGAGGAGACGGTGTTTGCAGTGGGTGCTGCGCTGGAGCGCGCAGCCGGGTTTCGGCATGTGCCGGCGATAAGGGCGGGGGCGTCAGCATGAGCTACATGATCGAAGGCCGCGATGGGCCATGGGAATTGGTGATCGGCCTCGAGGTGCATGCCCAGGTCATCAGCCGGTCCAAGCTGTTCAGCGGCGCCGCAACCGAGTTCGGCGCCGAGCCGAACACCCAGGTCAGCTTCGTCGACGCGGCGTTCCCCGGCATGCTGCCGGTGATCAACCAGGAATGCGTGGCGCAAGCGGTGCGGACCGGGCTGGGGCTCGACGCGCAGATCAACCTCGTCAGCCGGTTCGACCGCAAGAACTACTTCTATGCCGACTTGCCCGCGGGCTATCAGATCAGCCAATACGCCCACCCCGTCGTGGGCGCCGGCAGCGTCGAGATCGAGCTTGCGGACGGCAGCACGAAGCGCATCGGCGTGACCCGGCTGCATCTGGAACAGGACGCGGGCAAATCGCTGCACGACCAGGACCCGGTCCGGAGCTTCATCGACCTTAACCGCTCCGGCGTGGCGCTGATGGAGATCGTGAGCGAGCCCGACCTACGCAGCCCGGAGGAGGCCGGCGCCTATTTGCGGAAGATGCGAACCATCCTTCGCTACCTCGGCACCTGCGACGGCAACATGGAGGAGGGGTCGATGCGCGCGGACGTGAACGTGTCTGTCCGCAAGCATGGCGAGCCGTTCCGGACCCGGTGCGAGGTGAAGAACGTGAACTCGGTGCGCTTCGTCATGCAGGCGATCGAGGCCGAGGCGGCGCGTCAGGTCGAGGTATGGGAGGAGGGCGGCACGGTGGACCAGGAAACCCGCCTGTTCGATCCCGCCCGCGGCGAGACCCGCAGCCTGCGGAGCAAGGAGGATGCGCACGACTACCGCTATTTCCCGGACCCGGACCTGCTGCCCCTCGTGCTGGACGAGGCCTGGGTGGCTGGGTTGCGTGCGGGCCTGCCGGAGCTGCCGGATACGAAACGTGCGCGTTTCGTAGCGGAGCATGGCTTGTCGGCCTACGACGCCGCGGTGCTGGTTGCGGACCAGGAGACGGCGGCGTTCTTCGAGACTGTGACTGCGGGGCGTGATGCGAAGCTTGCGGCAAACTGGATGATGGGGGACTTCTTCGCCGCGCTGAACCGAACTGGCCGCAGCATCGCCGATAGCCCGGTTTCGGCGGCTGCGCTGGGTGAGCTGCTGGATCTGTTGACGGATCAGACCATCAATGGGCGGATCGCCAAGGAGGTGTTCGAGGCGATGGTGGACACTGGGCAGTCCCCGGCGAGTATCGTCGAGAGCAAGGGCCTACGCCAGGTGACGGACACGGGAGCCATCGGCGCGGCGGTGGAGGGCGTGCTGTCCGCGAACCCCGGCAAGCTCGCGGAGTACCGGGCAGGCAAAGATAAGCTGTTCGGCTTCTTTGTGGGCCAGGTGATGAAGGCCATGGCGGGCAAGGGCAATCCGGCGCTGGTCAACGAAGCGTTGCGTCAACGCCTAGGATAGGCACGGAGCATGATCGAGCTGCATACCTACAACACCCCGAACGGACGCAAGGTAAGCGTGGCGCTCGAGGAGATGGGATTGCCATACTCCGTTCACGTCGTCGACATCACCAAGGACGAGCAATTCAAGCCGGCGTTCCTTGAGATCAGCCCGAACAACCGCATCCCGGCGATCATCGATCCCGAGGGGCCAGGCGGCGCTCCGATCTCGATTTTCGAGTCGGGTGCAATCCTTCTGTACTTGGCCGAGAAGACCGGATTGTTCATGCCGACGGGTCTACGTGAGCGGGTGCCGGTGCTGGAGTGGCTGATGTGGCAGATGGGCGGGTTCGGCCCCATGCTCGGGCAGGTGCATCATTTCCTGACGGTGAACGGCGACGACCAGCGCTATGGGCTCGCGCGTCATGCCAAGGAGACGTCGAGGCTTTATGGCGTGCTCGACCGCCGCCTCGCCAAAGTCGAGTTTGTGGCAGGGACATTGTCCATCGCCGATTTCGCCATCTTGAGCTGGGCCTGGCGGCATGAGCGCCATCAGGTGAACCTCGATGAGTTCAGCAACGTGAAGCGGTGGTATGAGACGCTCATGGCCAGGGCGGCGGTGCAACGCGGGTTCGCAGTCAGCTTGGCCTGAAAGTGGTTTGACGGGCCTATTCAGACCGCTTAAGATGACAGGGCAAACGCTGTGCAATGACGACCCCGGCGGAGGGGTGGCCGAGTGGCTGAAGGCAGCGGTTTGCTAAACCGCCGTACGGCGTCAAGCCGTACCGTGAGTTCGAATCTCATCCCCTCCGCCAATTTTCCTCATGCTATGTCAAAGCCTCGCACGGTATTGTGATAGGGATGGCCGACGTTGCCGGTTATAAATCGTTGCGTTAACGTTAAACAACGCACATAGTTAAACTCTCTGAACTCACTCAACTTGAAGTTATAAAGGCTGCGCAGGCTCGCACCAAACGAACTTGGTCGGTCCGACTAAGGTCCTTTGAGCAAACCAGGATGTCTTCAAACCTTCCATGATCCTGCTAGTCGACGATGATGAAACAGTTCGTGAGACCTCGGCCGATATGCTTGAAGAACTCGGATATACCGTGTTGCAAGCGAGTGATGGCAGTGAGGCATTAGCGCTACTGGACGAACACCATGAAATTGATGTCATGGTCACCGACATTCGTATGCCCAGGATGTCCGGGCTAGAGTTGTCGAGCCTTGCCGAGCAACGCTTCCTCGACCTGAAGATTATTTTAATATCGGGTTACTTCCTGCCGCAACCGATCAACCGGCGGTTTTTGCAAAAGCCATTTCGTATCCGCGATCTCGATCGAGCGATACAGGCTGAATTAGCCTTGCCGGGGCATGTCTAACAGAATGTTGCCGAGAGTCGTTTCATCGCCAAGTATCCACCACTATTATGGTGGGATGGCGCGTGAACGCTTATGTACGAGTCCAGACAAGCGCTCCGCAAACGGTGGTTGCAATACCGGCGCATAATGAGGCGGACTGGATTGCTCGATGCCTCACTGCATTAAGTGCCCAAGAAGCTACTGTGTTCTCTCGCGGAATATTGTTGGTCAACAATTCGACAGATATGACGGCCTCAATCGCTCACGATCTAAGCACCTCGTTAGCGTTCCCTTTAGATATAATTGAACATCAGTTTTCGCCCGAGCACCAGAATGCCGGGCAGGCCCGTTGTATGGCGATGCAGCGTGCTGCCGCGGCGATCTCGACCGGCGGTGTCCTGCTTTGCACCGATGCCGACGGTCAGGTCGCGCCAAATTGGCTGGCGGCGAATCTGTGGCATATCAGGAACGGCGCCGACGCGGTCGCCGGCCGTGCCGTCATCGACCCAGTCGATGCCGCAGCAATCCCTGCCGTTCTGCATGAGGATGACGCGCGTGAATGCGATTACGCAGCACTGCTCGAAGAGATTGATAGTCTGCTCGATCCTGATACGACCGATCCTTGGCCACGCCATGCCGAGCACTCCGGCGCAAGTATTTGCGTGACAGTGGACGCTTTCCATCGTGCCGGTGGCATACCAGCGCTTTCGGTCGGCGAGGACCGCGCGTTTTTTGCTGCATTGCGCCGTATTGATGCTCGGCTCCGGCACGCGCTTGATGTTCAGGTGTCGGTTTCGGGCCGCATCCATGGAAGGGCCGCCGGCGGCATGGCAGACACCATCCGGCGTCGAATGGCGGCGCCCGACCTTTTCCTGGACGATGCGCTGGAGCCCGCAATGGGGCGGGCACGGCGCGCCCGGACCCGGCGTCGGTTCCGGCAGCTATTCAATGGGCGCGATGAAGCTGCGACACGGCAGTCCGACAATCTTGGATGCGCGCCGGCGCTGTTGGTGACGGCGCTGCAACAGGCGACATTCGGTTTGGCTTGGGAAATGATCGAGGCGCACGCGGTCGGTTTGGCCCGCGTTCCGGTTCCTGTCTCTACCCTTTTGCACGAAACAGCACAGGCCAGGCAGCTTCTTGCGCTTCTGCGGGGGAATAGATTGATGCTCGATGGCGAAACCCAGCAGCCTGGACTGGAGCTTGCTCAATTGCCGATCAGGCAACGGTCAGGAATGTCTCAAAGGGTCGGTTGAACAGGTCGAGGAAAATCGGCGGAAGCGCAAAGCCGGTGGGATCGTCATCGATCAACCCGCGATGCTGGGTTGCGTGCGCCGCGATAGCAAGGCGTTTCGCTGCTAGATGATCGCTGATGTCGAGGCGCATGCCGGTTGGTATCGAGCCCGGCAGAAGGGTGTCGGGCGGCAACGTCCATCCCCAAACAGGATAGGCGAGGTGGCGGATATCCTGCACCTGGGCTGCAGCGGCTGCCAGACGATGGGCGGCTAAGTGATCGCAGTGCGGATCATGCTCCCATGGTGCAAGGATGGTCGTGGCGCCGGTTGCAGCAGCGGTCGACAAGATTTCACCTAAAGCCCTGTCGAATGCAGCGCCCCCCATCGGGGCGGCTGTATCACGAAGGCCCAAGAAGCTGATGTGTTCTGCGGCCAAGCCCAGGATAGCCACCGCATCACGCGCCTCTTGCTCCCGAACTGCTTGAAGCCGAGCCGGAGGGTAGCTGCACGAGTTTGGATGCGAGCCCGTTCCGTCGGTCAGGATCAGCACGAATGGCGGATGCCCTGCGGCTGAGGCCGCGGCGATCAGGCCACCGCACCCCAACGTTTCATCATCCGGGTGCGGCGCTAGGATCACCACCGGCGCGCTCTCTGTGACGGCTGCGAGGCTGGCGAACGGGAGCGTTTCCATGCTCCGTATCGCATCGCCGGCCCGGATCATGCCTGCAGTCCGTGCTGTGCCGCTTCCGTGAGAACAGCATCAGGCGCGGGCTGCCGCAGGTAGACGGCAAGATCGCGCAACAGGCGCTCCACCGGGTTGGGCCGAACGAAAGCAGCGAGGCCCAAAGCCCGCTGCGCCAGCCGCATAGCGTCCAGGCAAACCGCCTCGACTGCTGTCCGTGCAAGGTTCACATACGCGACGCGGCCGGTCACTGGGCCTCGGGCATGTTCGACGCGGTTGGCCGCCGCGACGGTCCAGAGTCGGGCCGTCTCCTG
>JAABVA010001024.1_pt1 | contig 31177 bp, 33 predicted proteins | sample 5560331 | NCBI WGS metagenome assembly JAABVA01 (sample SAMN12812661, study PRJNA571458) | rock metagenome | isolation source: Antarctica rocks | place: Antarctica: Victoria Land, Mt New Zealand sud | collected 2016-01-07 | reverse complement strand
TAGCTCGCCTCGTCCGACCATTGGCAGGCCTCCCCTCGTTGCCGCGATCTTTTGACGAGCAGAGGCTAAAGCAGAGGCGTGGCTATTCATCGGACACGCCCTAGCCCTGGCATCCACGGACTACGAGACCGCCGTGGTAGTGGCGTTTGCTCTGCTCATCGCGATACTTCCATCCTGCTCCCCGAGGCTATCGGCACGTTCAACTCGGGCTACTAGACGCTCGCATATCTCCAGCTCGCCGCTCCTCCCCCGTCCGTTGCGGAGCCCCATAGCTTTCCTGGCCTGGGGTAAGATAGGTTGCCCGGGCGCTCCGGGAGCAAGTGTACACGTCAGAAAGGTTCAAGAATGGCGAAGCTCGACGGTAAGGTTGCGGTCATCACGGGTGCTTCGAGCGGCATCGGGGAGGCAACCGCGGAGGCGTTGGCGGCGGAGGGGGCGGCGGTCGTAGTCGCGGCCCGCAGAGAGGACCGGCTAAACGACCTCGTCGGCAGGATAGAGGGCGACGGCGGCAGGGTGCTTCCGGTCGCCTGCGACGTAGCCGACGAGGAGCAGGCGCATGCCCTGATCCAGCGTGCAAAAGACGAGCATGGACATGTCGACATGCTGGTCAACAACGCCGGAGTGATGCAGCTCTCCAAGATCGAGAAAGGCCTCTCCGACGAGTGGCGCACGATGTTCGACGTGAACGTGATGGGCCTCCTCTACGTCACCGACGCCGCTGTGCAGGTGATGAAGGAGCAGGGATCGGGGCACCTCGTCAACATAAGCAGCGTGGCCGGACGTAAGGTCGGACCTTTGAGGGGAGCCTACTCGGGGACCAAGTTCGCCGTCAACGCCATCTCCGAGGCGTTACGTCAGGAGCTGATCGAAGACAACGTCCGGGTGACGGTGGTGGAGCCGGGGGCGGTCGCGACAGAGCTCATCACCCACATCACCGACGAAGAGGCCAAAGAAAACGCAAACGCCCTCTACCAACTCGACATCCTCCAGGCCGAGGACATAGCAAACGCCATCGCCTACTGCGTCACTCAGCCCGAGCGGGTGAGCGTCAACGAGATCCTCATAAGGCCCACCCAGCAGGCGAATTAGCGATTAGCTTATAGCTATCAGCCGCCAGAGAATCTAAGAGCTCGCCAGACCTAAAACCGGGGAGAGACGAGAATCGGCTCTTTGGCGGCGCCACGCTCACCTCTCTCTGCGCAAAGGAGCTCCCTGAAGGACTCGACGGCGACCTCCAACTCCTTGCGGCCAGGCTCTGAGGTGGTGAAGTACTTCTGCATGAAGTTGCCGATGGCGATTGACCACTTCGTCTTGCCGAATACAAACCAGGCCTCGCTTATGAGGATGAACTGGAGTACGGCGTAGGGAGCCCAGTTTATAACGGGATCTAGTAGGGCGGCGCCAACGATGTAGATGAGGATGTTGGTGCCGCAGCGGGGGTGGATGCGGCTCATTCGCTGCGCGCCTTGGAGGGTTACTTCGCCGTACTTCTCGTAGGCGGCGACGGCCTTGTGCTCTGCGCCGTGGTAGCGGCCGATGGAGGAGAACTTCATGAAGGCGAAGAAGAGGAGGAGGAAGGGAAGTACGGGGAAGGCGGCAAAGAAGGCGAGGACCGCGCCTACGGGGCCGCCTATGGACTCCGTGCCGGACTCCATGAGGAACACGAATAGGTAGAGGACGACCATGACGCCGACGAAGGAGACGAGAGCCCAGATCGAGCCAAGCATCTGCACGAGGATGCGGCCCCAAAGGAAGATCGAACGCAGGATGGGCCACTTGGAGATACGCTCCAACGCGCCTTTGGGCCGCCAGAAGTTCGAGGGGTCTATCCAGATGTGGATCTTGCCGTCTCGCAGCTCGGCGGAGCTGCTGTAGTTGGGCCCGAAGAAGTCCACCCCACGCAGACGAGCCATCCCACCAAAGAGGATCCTCTCCCCCCGATCAACCTCTCCCGCCAAATCCCTCCTTAATACGCACGGCTGCCCGAGTCCGCAATGAATGATAAACGATAGCGCGCCAAAGAGCGGGGGCGAGGGTATCCGGGAGGCGTGTCCGGGTAATGGTCTGTAGTAATATCGCCTGAAACTGAGCCGGGCGAGAGAGAGGTGTCCTTTGGAAGCCAGCTCGGGAACAACGCAGCGGCGCAACGTCTATATCGGGATCGGCCTGGCCTTCGCGCTCTTTCTCGCGACGTAATTCGTCTACCAGATCCGTGCGATAGTCCTGGTCCTGCTCCTGACGCTACTCTTTTCGGTTTTGGTCAGCGGACCTGTGGACTATCTGGCTCGCAGGGGAGTAGGACGGGGCATCGGGACCGCTATAGTCCTGGCGGCCCTCACCGTCGTGCTCGCCCTGATCGGCTTCTCAATGGGCTCTGTGGTGAAGAGCCAGGTACTGGGACTCGTGGGGCAGGCACCAACGCTTCTCTCGGACGCGCAGAGCCAGCTCGAGCAGATACTGGACTCTTTAGGGTTGGATACCGGTTTGCTCCTGCCGGACCCACAACAGGTACTAGACTCCGCGCGGAACTTCCTCTTCGGCGGCACCTTCTCGACGTTTGTGAGCGTGGGGCGAGTGTCGCCAACGTTCTCTCCTTCGGGGTGGTTATCCCGATCGTGACGATCTACTCGGTCGCGCGGCCGTCGCCGCTGGTGAACGGGCTTGTGGCGCTCTTCCCGGCGGGCAGGAGGCCTCGGGTGCGGGAGATCCTGTTCAAGATGTACAAGGCGGTTCAGAGATGGTTCCTGGGTCAGCTCGTAAGCATGTTCATCATCGGCCTGCTCTTCACCATCGGCCTCTTCATAATCGGGGTGCCCTTCGCGCTCCTTTTAGGGCTCTTGAGCGGGCTTCTGGCCTTCGTGCCGTTCGTGGGAGCGCTGATCTCCATTATCCCGCCGGTCCTTCTGGCCCTGGTGGACAATCCCGTCAAAGCGCTGTGGGTCCTCGTTGCGTACAGCGTTGTGCAGTTCGTCGAGGGGAACATCGTCCAGCCGGTGGTGATGAGCCGAGCGGTCTCCTTGCACCCGGCGGTGATCGTCTTCGCGATCCTGATCATGGGCACCCTCTTCGGATTCGTCGGCCTGTTCTTCGCCATCCCACTGGTCGCCGCCCTCAACGTCCTGGTGACCGAGCTGTGGATCAAACGGATGAACTCCCTGGGCACCGATCCGGACCCGCCTAAGGAGAAGCCGGAGGAGGAAGAGACGACTAGTCAGAAGGTTGGTCGGCTGCGACGAGTCGCAGGAGCCCTCTCCCGTCGCTCTTGAGCTCGCGCTCGGCGAGGAACCCCGTCGAGACCCCGCCGCGCCGAAACGCCTCGTCCTCCAGGATCGCCAGGTGCAGCGGCAGCGTCGTCTCCAGACCCACCAGGGCGAACTCGTCCAACGCTCGGGTACCACGCCTCAAGGCAGCCTCCCTCGTCTTCGCGTGGACTATGAGCTTCGCGAGAAGCGAATCGTAATACGGGGCGATCTTGAAGCCAGCGTAGAGGTGTGAGTCCACACGCACACCAGGACCACCGGGCGGGTTGTAGAACTCCACGGGCCCCGTCTGGGGGAGGAAGCCACGCTGGGGGTCTTCGGCGTTGATCCTGAACTCCATCGCGTGCCCCCGCGCCGGCGCGTCCCCCACGACGGAGAGCCCCTCTCCCGAGGCGACACCTAGCTGCTCGGCGACGAGGTCCACGCCGGTAGCCATCTCCGTGACCGGATGCTCGACCTGCAACCGGGTGTTCATCTCGATAAAGTAGAAATCGCCCCCCGCATAGACGAACTCGACTGTCCCCGCCCCCTCGTAGCCGAGGTGCTCGACGAGCCTGGCGGCGGCGGCCCTCATGCCCTCGCGAGCGTCCTCTGGAAGCCCCGGCGCCGGGGACTCCTCGACGAGCTTCTGGTATCGGCGCTGGATCGAACAGTCCCTCTCGGGGAAGGTCGCCGTGCCCCCGCGTCCGTCCGCGAGAACCTGCACCTCTATGTGCCGCAACTCCTGGAGGTAGCGCTCAACATAGACTGAACCGTCGCCGAAGGCCGCCCCGGCCTCCCGGCTTGCCGAAGTATAGGCAGCCTCGACCTCACCCTCGGAGCAGACCACCCGCATTCCCTTTCCCCCACCCCCGGCGCTCGCCTTTATGACTAGCGGGTACCCGATCTCCGCCCCCACGCGCCCGACCTCCTTGGCGCTCCGGCACAGACCGTCACTGCCGGGGGTAACAGGGACGCCGACGGTAGCTGCCACCTCACGAGCCGAGGCCTTGTCTCCCATCAGGGCTATCGTCCGGGAGGAGGGACCGACAAACTTTATGTTGCACGCCTCGCAGATCTCTGCGAAGCGCGCGTTCTCGGCGAGGAAGCCGTAACCGGGGTGGATCGCATCCGCGCCCGTAAGCTCCGCGGCGGAGATGATCGCCGGTACGTTCAGGTAGCTGCTCGCGGGTGACGGCGGTCCGATGCAGATCGCCTCGTCCGCCAATAGCCGGTGCAGAGAGTCGGCGTCGGCCGTCGAGTAGACTGCGACGCTCCGGATACCGAGCTCACGGCACGCCCGGATCACACGCAATGCAACCTCGCCCCTGTTAGCGACGAGAACCTTACCGATCATGGTTTGACCCTAAACCTCGGGCCGGATGTTGAAGAGTGGCTGATCGTACTCGACACCTTTGGCGTTCTCGGCCAGGATCTCGACAATCTCGCCGGAGGAGTCGGCGGGGATCTCGTTCATCAGCTTCATGGCTTCGACGATGCACAGCGTCTGCCCCACCTCTACGCGATCCCCGACCTCGACGTAGGGCCCCTCACTCGGGGCCGGGGCCCTGTAGAATGTCCCCACCACCGGCGAGCGAACCATGTTCAGCTCCCCATTTCGCTCCGCCGGTTGCTCGGCAATAGCGCCCACTTCCGGAACCACCTCGACGTGGGGGACGGCCCGCGGCGCGAACTGCTCGGCGGGGGCCTCGGCTTTGGCCTTCACCGTGATCTCCAGCTCCCCCTGTCGGACCCGTATCTCCCCAACCCCGCTCTCGGCCAGCAGCTCGACGAGCCTGCCGACGTCGTCGAGGGGCAGTTCGGCCTTCGAGTGTTCCCGGGGAGACCCGGTGGCGCTCATCGTAAACTCTCCTTCGACATAGGCTCGGATTGTACACGTACTGTAGGCCGTCCGGGGAGCCGTTCGGGGACCATTGGAAAAGCCGCTCCGCCGTGTAGAATTCTCAGTAAGTTATGGTCGTCGAGCCCCCCCTTACTGCATGAGCATTCGCGTCCTTGATCCCAGGGTCGCCCAGCAGGTGGCGGCGGGCGAGGTCGTGGACCGGCCCGCCTCCGTGGTCAAGGAGCTGGTCGAGAACTCGCTGGACGCGGGGGCCACGAGGGTTGAGGTAGAGCTCGGCGACGGCGGCGTGTCGCACATCCTCGTCCGAGACGACGGCTTGGGGATGTCGCGGGAGGACGCATCCCTCTCGGTCTTGAGACACGCGACCAGTAAGATCCGGGCCGTCAAAGACCTTGAATCCGTGACTACTTTGGGCTTCCGGGGCGAGGCTCTGCCCTCCGTGGCGAGCGTCTCGGCCTTCTGCCTGACCACCTCGACCGGTGAAGGTACCGGAACGAAAGTCGTCGTGGACGGCGGCGCGCCGGCCGAGGTCTCTCCCGCCTCGCACCCGAAGGGCACGACCATCCTCGTCGATAGGCTCTTCTACAACGTCCCGGCGCGCCGGGCATTTTTAAAGGGTACGCGGGCCGAGAGGGCGACAATAGTCGAGGTCCTCACACACCTAGGGGTGGCCCACCCGACGGTCGCCTTCCGCCTGACCGAGAAGGGCCGCGATTACCTCTCTCTGCCCCACGCCGGCGACCTCCTCGAACGGCTCGCCCAGATACACGGCGTCGCCAAAGCCCGGGCGATGCGGCGAGTGGAGCACGAGTCCGGGGCCTTCCGGGTCTTCGGGTACGCAGCGCTCCCGAGCGTGACCGAAAGCAGCCGGGCGAGCCAGACGATCTCCGTAAACGGACGCTGGGTGCGGGCCGAGAACCTGGCTCGCGGCATAGACGACGCCTATAGGGCGACGCTCCCCTCTGGACGCTACCCGCCGGTGGCGCTGCGCGTCGAGGTAGACCCGCGCCGGGTGGACGTGAACGTACACCCGACAAAGCAGATCGTACGCTTCTCCGAGGAGCGAACCGCCCGGGCCGTCGTCGCCGCCGCGATCCGCGAGGCTATAGAGTGGCGTCCGACTCCGCCCTCCGCTGCCCCGCGCCCGACAGAGGGCGTCTACGAGCAAGAGCGCTTCCCTGCTCCCAGAGCACCGGCCTTTGACTACACCCGCGTCGCCGAGCGCAGCCCCGACTACTCCCCTCCGGCTCGTCCCCTGGACGAGGTACGCGAGCGTCTCGCCGAGGCGTCTAAGCCGCTCTCCGGAATGATCTCCAAAGAGAAGTCAGAGCAGTTTGACGCTGCGACGGAGTTGCCGGAGCGCGGGGCGTTGCCGTCTCTGGAGCATCTGCGGGTCATCGGGCAGCTCGCGGCGGGATACATCCTCGTCGAGGAGCCGGAGTCGTTGTGGATCGTAGACCAGCACGTCGCCCACGAACGGGCCATCCTCGACAGGCTGACCAACGCCGAGGACGGGTCCGCCCTTCCGACCACGCAGGCGCTCCTCGTCCCGGAGGTGGTGAAGCTCTCGCCCGGCGAGGCAGCCAGTGCCGCGGAGTACCTGGAGGAGCTCGCCGTTTACGGCTTCGAGGTCGAACCCTTCGGGCCGAACTCCATGAGGATCACCGGCGTCATCTCGACCCTGGCGGACCGGGACGTAGCCGGCGCCTTCAAAGAGGCTCTGGCCGCGGCGAGGGGGACCGGCCCCGGCCGCCGCCGCGAGGACCACATCCTCGCCACCATCGCCTGCCACTCGGCCGTAAAGCTCGGCGACAGGCTCTCCCACCCCGAGATGGAGGCGCTCATAGAGAGCTGGCTCACCAGCCGCCTCCCAGCCACCTGCCCGCACGGCCGCTCCATCTGTTACCGCATCGGCACCAACGAGGTCGCCCGCAAGCTCGACCGTCATTAGCCCCCCCGCACGACGCCAGTGTTGGTCTATCATCGACTGATTGGTAAAAGCATCAAGAACGAGCGCAGCACAGCGACGGTACGAACAGAACCACCGTCTCCCAGAGATACAATCATCGGCTTCCTTACGGTTGGGTTGGCGGCCTAGATCTGGGGAACGCTCGGGTTCTTCGCGAAGGTTCTGTATTCTGAGGGCGTTTCTTTCGAGGCTCTGGTGGCGGTGCGGGCGTCGGTGGGATGGGCGGCGATGCTGCTGTTTCTGTTGCTGACGCGCGGGGTTGGGGCCTTACGGATTGCCCGAGACCTTCTCTTCCTCGTGCCTTTAGGGCTCGTGGGGGTGGGAGCTTTCTATCTCTTGTACTTCTTCACGGTGCGCGAAAGCACGGTTGGGACAGCGCCGGTCCTGCTCTACAGCTCTCCGGCGTTCGTGGTGCTCCTGGCCCGAGCCTTCTTGAAGGAGACGCTCGGTCTTCTGCGCGTCCTGGCGCTCGGTTTGACCTTTGGCGGGATCTTCCTGGTCGTTAGCGGGTACGCCCTCTCGGCCCTGGAGGTGAGCCCCCTGGTGTTCGCGACGGGCCTTTTGAGCGGCCTTACCTACGGACTGTACTCGATCTTCGGCAATCCCGTGGCCGGCCGCCTCGAACCCGCCGTCATCCTGAGCTACGCACTCGGTATCGGGAGCGTGCTCCTCATGCTCGCGGTGATTCATACCGCGCTCGCGTTCGGTCTCTACACGGCGGGGCTCCGGAGCCTAGACGCAGGTCAGGCAGCGATAGTGGCAACCGTCGAGCCGGTGGTGGCGGGTGCGGCCGGCATCGCGCTTCTCGGGGAGGAGTTGACGGCGCCGAAGCTCGCGGGAGCCGTCCTGGTGCTGGCAGGCGCGGCGCTCGCCCAGGTAAGGCTCCGTAAGGCGTCCCGGTAGGAGCCGGTTTGGTCACCCAGTGGCGGAACGGCTACTATACGAGCGCTAATCGCTGGCGGGACGGTTCGGAGGGCGTTATGGCGCTCGTCTGACCGTCCGGGTTCTAGGAGGCTTGATGCCGATAGAGTTCAAGGGTAGCGGAAGCTACACCTTGGGAGTCGAAGAGGAGATGCAAATCGTGGACGCGGCCACGGGTGAACTCGTCCCGAAGATCGAGGAGATCATGGCGCGTCTCCCTGGAGACCTCAAGGAGGCCGTCTCCTATGAGCTCTTCCAGTCGGTTCTGGAGATAAAGACCCCACCGTGCGCATCGGTCGCTGAAGCCGAGGGAATACTGCGGGAACTCAGGAGCCGGGTCGGGTCGTGGGCGGCGGCCTGCGGCTCCTCGCTCGCCTCCGCCGGCACCCATCCCTTCTCACTGCATAGAGACCAGAAGATCACTGCGCAGGACCGTTACAAGAGGGTCATCGAGACGCTCCGCTGGGTCGCCGAGCGCGAGGTGATCTTCGGCCAGCACGTCCACGTGGGCGTCCCAGACGAAGAAGCAGTTATCGAGGCGCACAACCGCCTCTCCGAGCAGGTGCCGCTCCTTTTGGCCCTCTCGGCCAACTCCCCCTACTGGCAGGGCATGGACACCGGCTACGACTCAACGCGCGTCAAGATCTTCGAGACCTTCCCCCGCTCTGGTCTCCCCCCCGCCTTCCCGGACTACGCGGCGTTCGAGAATTACGTGGACCTTATGATCGACTCGGGCGCAATGGACGACTACACCTTTTGCTGGTGGGACGTTCGCCCTCACTCCAGGATCGGGACCATAGAGTTGCGCGTCCTCGACTCCCAGACGAGCCTGCAGTCCGCCATGTCCCTCAGTGCTCTAACCCAATGCCTCGTCGCCAGCTTCCTCGCCGGAGATCTCAAAGGCCCTTACGATCGCGAACTCGCCATCGAGAACAAATGGCGCGCCTCCCGTCACGGCCTCGATGCCGCCTTCTACGACGCCGGAGAAGGGACCTCAATTCCCGCCAGAACGCTCGCTCGCAACCTCGTAAACGAGCTGCATCCCGTAAGCCAGGATCTGGGCTGTGAGAACGAGCTAGAAGGCGTGTTGAAGATAGTCGAGAACGGCACCGGAAGCCAGCACCAGCGCAACATCTACGAGAACAGCGGCGACTTCCTCGACGTAGTCGCACATCTCATCGAGAGCACCCGCCCCACGATGGCCGAAGCCCCCGGCGAGAGCCAGGGCGAGGAGCAGGGCTGATCTATCTCGTCAGCTTCTATCGTCGGTCTCCCACTCCCGGCGACCGATGTCGTACCAGACCACGTCGAAGCCTCTCCAACGGACTTTGCACCGCAGGGGCAGCCCCGACTTCTCCATCACCCTACGAGAAGCCGTGTTCTCCGGGAGCGTGATGCTGGCTATGCGCTCCAGCCCGAGCTCCTCGAACCCGTAGCGGATGCTCGCCAGCGCACCCTCGGGGGCGAGGCCCCGTCCCCAGTAGGAGCGATCGAGCCGCCAGCCCACCTTGGTCTTATACTCGCCCTCTGGCCAATCTTCGCTGCATTGCAGACCCACGAAGCCAACAAACATACCAGTCTCCCGGTCTCCGCCGCCCACAGCCCGAAGCCGTGCTCCTTCCAGTGGCGCACGAACCTCGCGGTCTGCTCCTCGCTCTGCTCACGAGTCATCGTGCCGGGTAGATACCGCATGACCTCCGGATCGGCGCACATGCGAGCGTAGGGATCAAGGTCGTCCTCTCTCCACGGGCGCAGCAGGAGCCGGGCAGTCTCTACCTCAACGATCTTTGCGCCCCCTATTCTGAAGCTGGCTGCTGAAAGCTGACCGCTATTCAAACCCCTGTGACCAGATGCGGTCGAGGTCGTAGTTGGAGTACATTCGGAAGGCGACCATGGTCTCGGTACGGGCAACGCCGGGGGTCTGGGCCAGCTTTTCGGGGACTATCTCGGCGAGCCTCTCGAAGTTCGGTATCCGCACCATTACGACGAGGTCGTAGGGCCCGGTAACAGAGTAAACCTCGGTTACACCTTCGATCCCGAGCATGGCTTGGGCGGCCTCCTGCACCCTTTCTCTCTCCGTCCTGACGAGGACGACCGCCGTCACCATACTCTATTGCCTCCTTCTGTCCTAGATCCCGAACGTCACCGTGCCCGCAAGGGTGTTGTCTTCTTTTTTCTGCTCGTACTCTACCGGCCCGGCCTCGATACTAACCGGCGCGGTCTCGTTGAGCTCGCCGGGCTTGAACCCTCTCATCTCGACGGTGGCCGTGCCTCCAGGGTCCATGCGCTCGACGGTGGCCGGAATAGCCTGGCGCTCGGCCCGGGTGTTGAGTACGACCTCGACCTGCATCCCGGTCTCGGCGACCTCACCGGCGTTGGCGACGGTTACGGAGAAGGTCAACTCGTCGCTGCCGGTGAGCACCACGTTTCCACCGCGTAGCAGGGGCCGACCGGCGAGCTTGACGTCCACGACGCGCACTTCGCGCAGGGCGTTGGGGTCCTCCGGCATGGTTGCTTCCTGGGCGGTGCCGCTCCCCAGGCCCAGCGCCTCGTAGTCCATGAACGGCCTCGGCTCGTAGAGGTAATTCTGATCCCCTCTCTGGCCGGACTCCTTTAGGGACTCCTCGGAGGAAGGGACATAGTGGTCACGGACGATGGCGTCGCTGAGCTTATAGTCCTCGACGGCAGAGGAGACTGCCTTCTCGAACTCCCCGCTATCGCCCTGCGCGGCGGCGGCCAGATCCTTGGTCGCGGTGGCACGGATGCCCAAAGCCGTCACCATGTAGTGGTGGGCGGACTCGAACTTCGGCGGCACCTCCTCGTTGCGTAAAGAACCCAGGTAATACTTCTGGCTCTCGTCTGCGGCCCCCTTGATGGCCGCCGCGTCGAGGCTCGCGGGGTCTTCAAGGCCGGCGGAGATAGTGCTCTGCAACTGCTCGTTACCCACGTTCGCCGAGTCGCTGAGAATGCTGTCCGCACCGGTGACGTATTTGCGTATCTGGCTCGACTCCTGGGTCGCGACACAACTCTTGGCGACGAAGAAGATGAAGGCGAAGCAGAGGAAGAGGAAGACTATGCTCCCGAGAAGCGTGAGCCACGGCGGCAAGGCGCGCCCGCGCCGAGACCGCGCGGGACGCTTGCGTACGCCGCTCTCCCGGCCCCTGGGCCTGGCACGGCGGACCGACGGTGCGGACCTGTGGGACCTGCGCTCCATGAACAACTCCCTACACGGAGATCAAAGACCGCCTCCCGCACGGGCGGCGCCGACGATGTCGTGGGCGAGGGGGGACTCGAACCCCCACGTCCTCTCGGACACTAGACCCTGAACCTAGCGCGTCTACCTATTCCGCCACTCGCCCGATCCGGCTTCCTCCCGGCGATCACCGTACTGAAGAAACCTTGCGGATTGTATCAAGACGAAACACGAAAGACCAACGCGGCGAGCCCCGGCAAGCCTCCCCCAAGAATTAGTAACAAACGTCCCCCCCCCTTTCGGTAGAAGTTCCTATAGAATAATTACCCGTGGTCGAAACGCGTTACATTGGTGGCCAGAGTCCGGGCCAGGGCTGCTACGCGCTAGAGGAGATGGTTGGACGTGGCGGCTTCGGGACCGTATGGCGAGCGCATCCCGTGGACGATTCCCACAAGGGCTTCCTCAGGGGCTTCGGGGTCGGAGCGCGGGAGGTGGCCGTCAAGGTCATCCCGGTCTACAGTGCAAAAGAGCGCTCCCGGGCGTTGCGGGAGGGTCAGATCGCCAAGGCCCTCAAGCATCCGAGCATCGTCGAGACCAGGGAGGTCATCCCCGGCGACCTGGAAGTGTATCTGGTGACCGAATTCGTTCGGGGTGTGCCGCTAGACGCCGCCGCCAGACACTACGACATCCACGAGGTCATCGACGCCCTCGCCGAAATCCTCGAAGCCCTCTCCTACGCTCACTCCCAGGGGATCATACACAGGGACATAAAGCCCCAGAACGCCCTTGTGGACGACCGGGGCCGCGTGAAGCTCACTGACTTTGGAGTAGCTTATAGGGTCGGGGACCCGCGCCTGACACAGGTCGGCTACGCTGTCGGCACCCCTGGTTACATAGCTCCGGAGATCATGGACGGCGAAGACCCAACGGAGCTTACCGACATCTACGCGGTCGGGGCGACCGCCCGAGCCCTCCTGGCCTACCAGCCGGACGAGCCGCCGCAGCGCCTCCTCGAGTTCGTGAATCGTGCGACCTCCCCGAACCCGGCTCACCGTCCACGCAGCGCCGACGACGCCCTGAAGCTACTCGCCGGCCGTCGCAAGAGCACCGGGGCTACGAAGGAAGTCACGCAGAAGAGCAAAACACTCCCCACCGGAAGGTACGCAAACCAGGCCCTCAGGCTCGTAAACGGCCTCGTGGCCGGCTGGCTTGGCTACCTTGGGGCCGGGCTCGTCTTCGGCGACCCGGAGGCGCTGGGGGCCGCAGCCGGCTTCGGAGTCCTAGGCTACCTGCTGCCGCGCCTGGGAGCTCTGGGAGTGATCATCGCCCTTGCCGTCGCGCTGGTGAAGAGCCAGCAGGCGGGCTTCGGTTCCGCGCTGCTCCTGCCGTTGGTGGGGGGAGTGTGGGTCGCGACCGGCTCGGTGAGCGGGGGCATGCGCCGCCTGCCTCTGGGGCCTTTGCTCGCCATCCCCCTCGCCGCCTACGGGCTCGGGGCGGGGCTGCCACTCCTCCTGGGGGCGCTAATGCGGCCTCTGGCCGCCGCCCTCTCGGCGGCGGCGGCGGCGTTTTCGCTCATCGTCTATGACCTTGTACGCGGGGACGGCGTCATCCCCTACCTCGGGCTCGAGCTCGGCAACCTCCCCGCCACTATAGGTCCCCTGGCGCTCCTGGAGACGGGCGAGGCACTGCTACAGGCATATCCCACGCTGGCGCTGCTGGCCGTGCTATGGGGAGTTATGGCGGCAGTGATCTCGGCCGCCGAGTGGCTCGGGTTCCCCTTTGCGGGGCTCGTACTAGCGGTCGTCGGGGGAGTCTTGGGGTACGCGCTCGCAATTTCGGTCACTCCCGATTCCCTCTCTCAGGCTATGACTTCCCTGGGGTTGGCGGCTATAATATATGGGTTCGTGAAGTATCTCGGGTCCGGCGTCGTTGGGTAGGTATCTTTGGGTTTCCTCCGATCTATAGAGAAACGGATGCAGTCCCTCGTAGAGGGGGCGTTTGGCCGTGCCTTCAGAAAGCAGGTCCATCCGGTCGAGATCGCCAAAGGTCTCACCAAGCAGATGGATGAGAACCGCATGGTCAGTGTCTCCAGGACCTACGCCCCCAACGACTTCACCGTCCACCTATCGAAAGCTGACTCCGAGTCCATCCAGGCCTACCAGAGCGCGCTTAGAGACGAGCTCATCCAGTACGCCTCGACCCACGCCCAGTCGAAGAGCTACCATCTCATGACCCCGCCCAGGGTCCGGTTTACAATCGAGGACTCCCTGCGCTTCGGCGAGTTCGGGGTGACCGCCAAGCTTACCGGCGGTGAAGGGCCGCGGGAGAAGGGGGCTCCGGAGGACACCTCTGGGCAAACCAGGATCTTCCGCACCGAGAAGGCAGACGGCGAGGATCAGGGTACGGCCGCCATCTCCGCCGAGGAGGCCCGCAAGCACGGGCTGGCGCGGGAGACGATCAGCCTGGTCATCGACGGCGGTAAGACCTATCCTCTGGAGGGCCGGGGTCCTTGGAGCATCGGGAGGAGCGAGGAGAACGACATCGTCATCTCCGATCCGAACGTCTCGCGTCGGCACGCACGTCTCTCGCGCCTGGAGAACGGCTTTATGGTCGAGGATCTGGGGTCGACCAACGGCACCCTCCTCGACGACGCGCCCATAGACCGCGAGCGTATCGAAGGTGGCGACAAGCTCACCTTCGGGGGTATCGTCACCCGCTTCGTCCGTGAGACAGGGGACAAGGCCTCGTCCCAGAGGAACTCCTCCGGCGATGGACAGCCGGAGCGCAAAGAAGGCAGCGGGGGGCGTTGAGTCATGCTAGATCTCCAGGTGCCGCTGCTCGCGGCGAAGGCTCTGCTCTTGCTCTTGCTCTTCGCGTTTATCTACGCCGTAGTCCGGCGCGGCATCGGCGATTTGCGCTCCGTGCCCGAAGATGAGACCTTTGTTCCGGGGGAGGGCCGGAAGTCCGATGTCCAGCGCGACGGAGCGGCGCCCTACGCCGACAGTCGCAACGGGCATTCGAGGCTCGTCGTCGAAGATTCGGACATCCTCGCGCCGAACACCCCGTTCCAGGTGTCCGGAGGCACGACGAACATCGGCCGCTCGTCGTCGAGCGAAATAGCCTTGAAGAACGACGACTACGTCTCTGGGAGCCATGCCATGCTCACCCGTCACGGTGGACTTCTGTACGTTGAGGACACCGGCTCAACGAACGGCACCTACGTCAACGACCGCAAGGCCGTCGGCGCCACCCCTTTGAGGAGCGGCGACCGCCTGCGGGTAGGGTCCACGACCTTCAGGTACTCGGAGTAGGCCGTGCTGGTCCTGGAACACCACGGAATGACGGACCCGGGTAAGGTCCGCAAGAATAACGAGGACTCTCTCCTTACTGGCGAGGGCCGCGACGAGACGCTCTTTGTGGTCGCCGACGGTATCGGTGGGTTCGAGGCCGGGGAGGTCGCAAGCTCCATCGCGGTCGACGTACTCAAGGAACTCCCGCCCTCGGAGTCGCTCGGGGGCGCCATCCGGGAGGCCAATCGGCGAATCCTCGCCACCTCCAGGGGCGACGATAAGCTCTCCGGGATGGGTACGACCGTAGTCGCGGTACGCTTCGGCAAGAAGAATAGGGAGCCGGTCGTGGAGGTATCGCACGTCGGCGATTCCCGGGCCTACCTCATGCGCGGCGGCGAGCTCAAGCCCATAACCGAGGATCACTCCCTCGTCGCCGAGTTGGTGCGCAGCGGGGACCTTACGCGTGACCAGGCCAGCGAGCATCCGCAGAAGAACCTGATCACCCGTGCTCTCGGCGCCGAAGACGTGGTCGAGGTAGATACCGCCGTCCTCCCGGTCGAGCCCGACGACCGCTTCGTCCTCTGCTCGGACGGCCTCACGGACATGGTCTCCGAGACCAGGTTACAAGAGATCCTCATCGCCTCCCCCGGCCCCGAGAAGGCGGCTCGCACCCTCATCGGCGCCGCCCTCGACGCAGGCGGCGCCGATAACGTAACTGCCGTAATCATCGACGTGAGCGAGGAGGAGCCTCCGCCTCCCGAGAGAACGTCCCGGGGCGGCACCCAGGAGATGAGGGCGTTATCCTCTCAAAGGTCCACCGGCGGCGCCCTGAGCGGGAGCAGCGAGGGCAAAGAGACACGGGACCGCAACTTGGTGAGGAGTAAGAAGAAGCGGACGAAGGCCGGTAGATGGGGACAGGCGCTCGGGTCACTGGTCAGGGCGGTAGCGGTGGTACTGGTGGTGGCGGCTCTACTTATGCCGTTCTACCTCTGGGGCTCGAGCCGGTACTTCCTGGGCTTCAACGAGGAAGAGGTAGTGATCTACCGCGGTCTGCCCTATGCGCCCTTCGGGTACGCCCTCAACATGGAGGTCCAGAGGACGGGTCTCATGCAGTCAGACATCAAGACGCGCTACCAGGACGATGTGGAGAGACACAACCTCTACCCATCCGAAGGGGAGGCAGAGAACGTCGTGAGCGACTTGCGAAAAGAGGGGCGGTAGCCCGATGACCCAGCACGCGAGCCTACCTATGGCACTCGCTCTCATCATCACCACTTTCGGTTTCGCGATTCTCACCTTCGTGAAGGAGGCAAAGAGCCCACCCCTGATCTACGGGGCCTACTACGCGGGGACGATGATCCTACTCTACCTGGGCGTCAGGATCTGGCTACCGCACGCGGACACGTTGCTGCTGGCGATAGTCACCCTCCTGACCGGGGTCGGGCTCGTCATGATTTATCGTCTCACCTACGAGGTGCCGGGGGGCGAGAACCGCGCTACCATGCAGGCTGTCTGGACCTCGTCGGGAGCGGCACGCTAGTGTTTACGGTCCTCTTTTTCCGCAATTACCAGAAGCTCTTCGTCTACAAATACCTCCTTGCTCTCGCCGCGGTAGTCCTCATAGCCTCGACGACCTTCTTCGGTTACGAGGTTAACGGGGCGAAACTCTGGCTCGCCTTAGGACCGGTGAGCTTCCAGCCCTCGGAGTTCGCGAGGATCGCGCTCGTCGTCTTCTGCGCCAGCTTCATCTTCGTATACCGGGGTATGAAGATAGCCCTCCTCGCCGAGGACGACGGCTCGAAACTCCTCGCCTTCGGCCTGACGGCTATGTTCGCTGTACAGGCCCTAATCATCGTCGGTGGCGTCACGAAGGCGATACCGCTAACCGGCATTACGCTCCCCTTCGTCTCCTACGGCAGCTCCTCGGTAGTCGGTAACTTCATCATTACCGGCCTACTCCTGGCCATCTCCGAAGACACCGGTAAGCAGCTTGTCGAGGAGTATAAGGAGGCGGGGTACGCGACCGAGAAGGTGACAGCTTGAACGCTCACCTCAGGCGCACCTTCTACTTCTTCGTTGCCGGCTTCGTCTCGCTGGTCGGGGTCCTGGCCTACTGGCAGGTCTACATCCAGGAGTCCCTGGCGAACGACCCGTCCAACTCCTTACAGTCGCGGCGGGTCCAGTCGGTCCCGCGCGGCCTCCTCCTCGCAGGCGACGGCGAGACCGAGCTGGCGAGGAGCGAGGAGCAGGACAACGGCACCTACCAGCGCGTCTATCCAGAGGGGCCTCTCTATGCGGGGGTCACCGGCTACTGGAGCACCAGGTACGGGGCGAGCGGGATCGAGATCGGGGAGAACAACAACCTCTCCGGCAAAGGCGAGCCCAAAACTCTAGACGAGTTTTTGAACCAGGTCTCCGGTGGTCCTCAGGCCGGCAACGACGTCGAGCTCCCCCTGGACCCCGAGCTCCAGCGCGCCGCCTACGATGGCCTGGTCGCCAGTAGCACCGGGCGCGGCGCCGCTGTTGCCCTGAACCCGAAGAACGGCGAGATTCTTGCCCTCGTCTCCTACCCCTCATACGACCCGAACAACATAGACGAAAACTTTTCCAACCTCATCGAGGACCCGGACAACCCCCTCTACAATCGGGCGACGCAGGGCCTCTACCCGCCGGGCTCTACCTTCAAGGTCATAACGGCCGCGGCGGCTCTGAAGAAGGGGGTAAAGCCGTCGGACAAGTTCAAGGACAACGGCACCTACGAGACGCCCGGCTACACCGTATACAACTACAAGGCCAAGAGCTACGGAGCGGTGACCTTCGACGAGTCCATGGCTAAGTCCATAAACACTATCTTCGCCAGGGTCGCCTACGAGTACATCGGCAACCAGGCCCTCTCTCAGACGGCCTACGACTTCGGCTTTGGCGACACCTATAAGGACTTTCCGCTCCCCGTGGCGCCCAGCTCTTTAGGCGACATACCGCCTGACCAGTGGGCCCAGGGGAACATAGCCCAGATCTCCTTCGGACAGGGTCCGGTCACCAGCAACGTCTTCGAGATGGCCCAGGTGGCCGGCGCCATCGGCAATGGCGGGACGATGATGGCCCCCCGCCTCGTTCGGGAGGTCCGCTCCCCGGACGGCGTCATTCTCGACCAGCCTACCTCCAGCGTACGCCAGAATGTGATCGAAAAGGAGACCGCCAATTCTCTGAGCGGCATGATGGAGAGCGTCGTGAAGCACGCAGAGACGACGGCCCAGATCCCCGGCGTCAAGGTTGCCGCGAAGACCGGTACAGCGGAGAACCCGGCCGGCGACCCTCACTCCTGGTTCATCGCCTTCGCCCCGGCGGACGACCCAGAGATCGCCGTCGCCGTTATCGTCGAGAACGGGAACGAGGGCTACAAGCAAGCCCTCCCGATCGCCCGCCGCATGATGGAGACCTACCTCAAGAGCCAGGGCGCGCTACCGGACGAGGGGAGCACGACCGGCGATAGCACCACCGCCCAGCCCTCGACTCAGCCAGCTAACGAGAGCACGGTCCCGGCCGCCCAGCCCGCGCCGCAACCGCGGAGCGCAGATCCGTTTGCACCTTTCCGAGCCCCCAGCCAGAGCCCCGGCCGCAGTCCGACCCAGCCTCCGTCCCAGCCCCCCAACCAGGTTCCCGGCCAGCCACCGAATACTGGTCAAGCTCCCAGCCAGCCACCTATTCAGAGACCGGGCGGCTGACGCTATAATGCGCTACTAGCTTTGGAACAGATCGTAGATAATCGTTACCGCGTGGTAAGGCCCCTGGGATCGGGGGGCATGGCGGAGGTATACCTCGCCCACGACGACGTGCTGGACCGGGACGTGGCCCTCAAGACCATGAGCGGGCGCTATGCCGACGACGAAGAGTTCGTCGAACGCTTCAAGCGCGAGGCCCAGAGTGCAGCTGCCCTCAGCCACCCCAACATCGTCTCTATTTACGACCGGGGCGAGTCCGAGAACGGGACATACTATATCGCGATGGAGTACCTGCCCGGCGGGGCCTTGAAAGACTGCATCTTGAAGCGCGGGGCGTTGCCGCCCCAGACGGCGGCCGCGGTGGCGCTCCAGATCGCCGAGGCGTTGCAGGCCGCGCACAGGGCCGGGGTCGTGCATCGGGACATAAAGCCCCACAATGTCCTCGTTACGGCCTCGGGCGACGTCAAGGTTGGGGACTTCGGCATAGCGCGGGCCGCTTCATCGAGCACGATGACGAAGACCGGCTCGATCCTGGGCACCGCCCACTATATCTCCCCGGAGCAGGCGATGGGCGAGCCGGTAGGGCCGCAGAGCGACCTCTACTCCTTGGGCATCGTACTCTACGAGATGCTCACCGGAACGCTTCCCTACGACGCCGAAACCTCCATCGGCATCGCTATGAAGCACATAAACGGCCACCTCATCCCGCCCGCGGAGGTCAACCCCGAGATACCGGAGGGCATCAACACTATAACAGTTCGGCTCCTCGCCAAGAACCCCGAAGACCGTTACGCCGACGCTCACGAGCTCATAAGAGACCTCGAAAGGGTGCTCGACGGCCTCGAGCCCTTCGCGATGAGCAAGACCCAGGTCATGAACCGAATAGCGCCCGCCGCGAGCCTGGCCCGGACGCGCGTCGTCCCGCCGCCTACGCAAGGCAAGCGAAAGAGGCGGCGCTGGGTCCCGATCCTGCTCGTCCTCCTGCTCCTGGCCCTGCTCGGCGGTGGCGCCTACGCCGCCCTGGGTCCGTTGCTATCGCTCAGGACAGTCGCTGTCCCCGATCTCACCGGCAAGACCATAGTCGAGGCCCGGGAAGAGGTCGGAGCAGACTTCGTGATCGCTGAGGGCAGCAGGGTGGAGAGCGAAGAACCTATAGGCGACATCGTGGAGCAAGACCCAAATGGCGGGGAAGAGCAGAACGCCAATTCGATCATCTCCGTGGATGTCAGCAATGGCAAGGGGGTGCCGAACGTCAGGGGCGAGACGCGCCAGGAGGCCAAGGATACCCTCGAAGAGGCGGGATTCGAGGTCACGGAGAAGACCGAGACGAGCTCCGTGGTAGAGAAGGGTTACGTGATCCGGCAGGATCCACGGGGCGGGCCAGGCGAGACAGCCGAGGCGGGGTCGTCCGTGACGGTCATAACCAGCGAAGGACCCGAGGCCGTGACGGTCCCCGACCTCTACAACCTTACCCCCGAGGGAGCGAACAAAGTACTCGCGGAGGCTGGTCTGAAGCCAGGCGGCCAGACACGTAAGGCGAGCAATACGGTAGCAGCGGGCTCGATCATCTCGCAGAACCCTGCCGCGCAGAGTAGCGCCAAGCCCGGCAGCTCCGTGGATGTCGTCGTAAGCTCGGGTCCCGAGGAGATTATCGTCCCGGACGTCGTGGGACAGGAATGGGTCACGGCGGCCAAGAGACTACGGGACGCGGGACTGACGGTAAACGAGACGGTCAACACCATACCAAGCAGCCGACCGCAGAATGAGGTGCTCAACACCGATCTACAGGCGGGCCTTCAGGTTGCCCCGGGGACTTTGGTAACCCTGACCACGAGCCAGGGTCCGCCACCCCCCACCCCGCCACCCAACCAGAACCCAGAGCCGAAGACGCAGCAACCCGCACCGAAACAGCCCGCACAGCCCAAGAGCAAAGGCAGAGACAGCAAGGACAAGAGCGGCAAGAATAAGAATGATAGCTAGCGCGTTCCAAGCCGTCTAGTACTCGCGGCGTCTAGGACTCTTCTAACAGCTCCCGGCTAACGTAGTCTCTGAGGGTGGGGATAGAGACCTCGCGGGGCGGAACCTCAATGAAGCTGTGGCGTCCAATGGCATTCTCCCGCAGCCAGTCTTCTGTCACAGGCTTGGTTTGTTCAGGGTCGTAACCGGTCTCGTAGTAGAACGTCCGTAGCTCGCCCGAGGGCACCTCCACGACCAGTATAGGATAGCGGCCTGGGGAGTAGGCCAGGATCCTTGCCTCGTTCTGCGTTGTGTCGCCCATGTTTCTGAAAGTCTATAGCAATTTCGCGTCTCGTAGAAGTCCCCATAAGGCTCTCAGGAGGCCCATGATAAAATTTGCAGGTATGAAACAGCCGGAAAACATTATTATCCGCGAGGGGAGTTACGATGTCAGATCCCGTACCCAAAGACGGAGGAACTGAGCCGGATGGTCCGGCGGAAGCCGGCAAGCTCTCGCCCCTTTCTCCGCCGAAGGACATGCCCGAGGAGCTCTTGCAACGCCGCCTCGCCAGGCTGGACACCCGGAGGACGCTCGTTGAGTTGTGCAAGAACATTCCAGGTCTCGAAGAGGCCTTACTACCCAGGGGAATCCAGGCCGATGCCCTGACCCGCAAGTCCGGCGGCAGCGCTGCCATTCAAAGGGGGCTCTCACGGAGGATCCTCAACGATGTCACGGCTTGGGTCGCTTTCCGCACCGCCGTCGCCGAGCAGATACCGCCAGAGACCTTCGAGGTCCTCGAAGACCTGACCCCCGACAACCTTGTGGAGTTCGCCGGGATCCACACCACCGAGGGACTCCTCCTCGCGGCCCTGTGCGATCAGGAAGATCCCGAAGAGGAGGTGGTGGAGGCCCTGATCTCCGCCTGGCGAGAGGAGAATCAGCAGGCCACGCAGAAGGCCACCGAAGACGCCCGCGTTGCGGAGCTTGAGGCGCAGCTAGAGTGGCTCAAGCGCGATAATGAGCGGCTCTCCTTTACCTCCAGGACCGCCAACGAGCGGGCCACGTCTCTAGGGCGCGAGGTCGAAGTCCTGCGCGGCGAGAACGAGAACGCGATTGCGGGGGCCAGAAAGGTTGAGGAGAGGGCTACGGCGGCCCTGGATCTACGGAGCCAGATGAGCGAGAAGGTCGCGGAGTTGGAGCGGCGGGCGCGCCACCTCGAGCGCACCCTCGAAGGCGAGCGAAAGGCCTACTCTTCCGCCGCCGAGCGTCTGGAGGAGATGCACGAGGAGTTGGGGCGCGTCGTCGCCGAGCGCGACAAGATCCGGGACGCACTCAAACATGCCCGGTTTACCGACGAGGGCTTCGGTGAGCTCCTCGTCCGCGCGGTAAAGAACGAGGTGAGCAACCTCCCAAACTCCTTAGATGCCACGACCCGCACCGCCCAACTTATGGAGTTCATGGGCAGCGTGCTCCGCGCGCATGCCGACCTGCGCGAGCCCCGTTCCCCCGGACGCTCCTCCAACACCCGCCCATCCGAGGAGAAAGAAGACTCAGAACCCTCCCGGGCCGTTGCCAGTGTCACGGAGGCGCCGAACGGCGCCGCTCCGCCCGAGGAGCCCAGGCCCCCCTTAGCCTACGCGAAGCCCCGGCCCACGCTCTCGTTCCGCGCCTTAGGCGGGGCCGGCGAGGTCGGAGGCAGCAGCCACCTCCTGGACTTCGGGGGGGCGCGGGTGCTGGTGGATGCTGGCATAAAGCCCGATGGCAGGGGCTCCCTCGCGCCAAACTTCCGCTCGGTGAAGGGCCTCGACGCGGCAGTCATCACGCATGCCCACCTCGACCACTGCGGGGCGCTGCCGCTCTTGGTTCGGGACCAGCCTGACGTACCCATCTACTGCACGCCACCCTCCGCCAGGCTTATCGCCTCTGCGTTGAATGACCACGCGGCGATGGGCGGGGGCCTGCCGGGCGGGGCGACGTTGCAAGAGGTAAAGAAGCGTCTGCGTCCAGTGCCGTTCGGCAAGCCGGTAAAGGCCGGGGACGCCAGCATCACGCTTACCGAGAGCGGCCACATCCTTGGAGCGGCGAGTGTCCTCTTCGAGACGGGCTCGGCGACCGTGTTCCACACTGGGGATATTTGTCTGGAGGATCACTTCTCCATCCCATCCGCGCGGCTGCCCAACGTAAAGGACATAGACCTGCTCATTATGGAGGCCACGCTCGCCGACCAGAAGCCGCAGCCCTTCAGCGAGTCGGTACGCACCATGATCCGGGTCATCAACGAGACCACCGTCGAGCGCGAGGGAATAGTTCTCATACCCACGTACGCCCTCGGTCAGGCGCAGGAGATCATCCTCGGTCTCAAGCACTACGGCAAGGAGTACGGTCTGGACAAAGACGTCTTCGTCTACGTGGACGGCTCGGTCGTCACGACCTCGGAGCGCCTCTATGCTGAGCAGCTCGGGTACATGAAGCCGTACCTCCAGCACACGGACCCGAGGGAGCTCTTCTTCGGCGAGAACATCCGGGCAGTCGCCAACGACGATAAGGCCCGCGAGCGGATACTTACGAACCCGTGCGCCATCATTGCCTCGCCGGTCACGATGCAGGGGGGCGCGAGCGCGTTCTACCGCAGGCGTCTGCAGGACGATCCGACGAACGCCGTGATCCTGCCGTCCAACGCCTCGGCCTCCTACGGCGCCTCCAGGGCTCCTGGCGAGGAGGAAGGCTGGCGGGTCGAGAAGGTCCAGTTCGCGGCGCACTGCACCCAGGATGAGCTCATGAACATAACGGAGAAGCTGACGCCGCGACAGATCATCCTCATCCACGGCTCCAGACGGCGTATAAGTGACTTCGCCTATCGCCTCGGGCCGAGCTATAAGATCCATACGCCCTCCGTCGGCGAGACGGTCCGCACCGTCCTGCGATGAAGGCGGAGCGGCAGACTACCGTGCTCCCCGAGGTCACGCTCCTCTCGGACGCTCGCGGCTCGCGTCCGGAGAACGCCGTGGGCGTCGGCGACCTCTGGTACGAGCCCGAGGTCTGGTCACTCCCCCTGTCCCCCGCCCCAAAGGTCCTCTACGCCGGCCTCTGCTCCTTCCTCGGGCACCGTCAGATCAACTATAAAGACCTCCGCAACATCCTCAAGAACTGTACCGAGGAAGAGATAGCAGCGGCGCTAGAAGATCTGGTGCGTCATAACCTGCTCGCGCCCACCAAAAAGGTCACGGGAAGCGTCGTATTGCCGGGCTACGAGGTCAGGTCCATCGAGAGATTCGACGGCTAGCGCCGCGATGATCGATGAGTTGGTCGGAGATACAAGGCTCTCCCGGTACGCTCTCTTCCACCGCTACGCTCGTGTCTGTCCGTCGGAGAAGCTAAAGAGGTATCCGCCCAGATATGGCGCAACATCAACGGCGTCAACCTCGAAGAGAACATCAAGCCCACTAGGGAGCGGTGTCACTTGGTCCCAGAGAAGGGGAAAGACCACTCCGTGCAAGGGGTGAGGCTGCCTAAGCTGTGCTCCCTATCCCGGCCAGCGCATATCCGTGGGGTGCTCTTCCCCTGATAAGAGATCCGGTAGAGTGTAGGGCTCCCTCCCCCATCGGCGTCCCGCACCCCCGGTCATCGCCACCAGATCTACGAGACGCCCGACGATGCGCAGGCAGAAGCCGTTGAGTATCTCGTCCGCGTCGTCGTCCACTCGCCCCCGGGCCTTCGCTACGAAGAGCCCCTTTGTCTTCCAAACTCCGTCCCCGTAGACGGCGAAAGTCTGGCAGGGTTCCTCGCCCGCCTCCTCCGACCAGCCGAGAATCCGACTCGAGTAGCCCGAGGGGTCGAGACTGTAGCGGCTGAGATCCTCGTGCATCAGGTCCTCGTCCGTCTCTGCCGCAACGCCGCCGACGAGCCCGAACGTAAGCCGCCTCTCCGCGCCGGGGCGGCCTCCACCCGCAAGACGAGGACGCTCTTGGCCCGCTCGGTCTCCATTCCGAAGCCGGCTTTCCGCCCGAGCGCCGCTGAGTACTCAAGCCCCGCGAAGAGCCGTTCGGAGAAGCGGCGGGCAGTCTCCCCTATACCGCGCTGCACCTCCAGCGAGCGGTCGGCCTCTTCGCGGTAGCGTCTGAGCCTCGCGAGCGCGCTCTCCTCGAATCCCATGCGATCAGTCCTTCGCCCAGCGACGCAGCACGCGGTCGAACAGGCCCGGCGTCAGGGTCGCGCCCGCGACGAAGAGACGATCAGGGAGGGTCACGTACACGTCACGACCGCCACTCTCGGCGGTGGCTGCTATCTTCTCTGCCACCTTCTCGGTCGTCACGCCTCCGGGCCGCCAGCCGCGCTTCTCGTCCTTCGTGCGGCGCGAGTTCTCTCGGAAAGCGGTCCGGGTGGTGCCCGGATATATGCTCGTGACCGTAATGCCCCGGTCGGCGACCTCGACGCGCAGGGCGTCCGAGAGAGCGTTCAGGGCGAACTTCGTCGCGCAGTAGCCGCCGACCTTTGGGATCGCGCGCTTCCCCACCACCGAAGATACGTTGATGATGCGCCCGCCGCGCCCCATGTGCGGAAGCGCCGCCTGCACGCAGTTCAACGGTCCCAGCAGGTTCACGTCGAAGACATAGCGCAGGTCCTCCGACCGTAGCTCCGAGACACGGCCCGAGAGCCCGAGACCAGCGTTGTTCACCAGTACGTCCAGGGCGCCGAACTCCTCCACCGTTCGCTCGACCGCGCCCCTCGCTGAATCCTTATCCGCGACATCGGTCTTCACGGCTAGAGCCCGTCCCCCTGCGGCCAGAACCTCGCGCTCTAAGAACCGTAGTCTCTCCTCTGCTCGGGCCGCCAGCACGACCGCAGCACCCCGCCCGGCTAGAGCCCGCGCGGTAGCCTCGCCTATGCCGCTCGAGGCCCCGGTCACTAAGGCTACCTTGCCTTTCAACATCCTTTTAGTTTCGCCAGGCTGAGTCGTGCGTACCGCCTTCCGCCGCTTTGTTCTTCTGCTTGTAACAGTCCAAGATTAAGCGGTAAACCGCAGCCAGCGCCACCACTTCGCTCTCGGACGTTACATCCGGGTGCGGGACATAGGTGATGCATATATCCTCTGCCGACACCCTGAGGCTCCTGCCAATCCGCTCAACTTTCGCTTCTCGTAGCATACGGCATTCTACCGTTTGTCCGGGCGGCAGGTCCGGCATCATTATCCGCCTCGCCCTTTAGATATACTGCGGTCATGCAGGATGGTAAAAAGATACTTGTAGGGGTAACGGGCGGCATCGCCGCGTACAAGGCGCCGGGTGTGATCCGGCGCCTCCGCGAGGCAGGTTACAAGGTGAAGACGATAGCTACCGAATCCGCCTTCCACTTCATCCCCGAAGAGACCCTGTCTATCGCCACCGGAAGCCGCATCCACACCGACAAGACCTGGTGGGAGGGATCGGGCCGGGTCGAGCACGTCTCCCTGGCCCGCTGGGCCGACCTCGTCCTCGTCGCCCCTGCAACCGCCGACGCGATTGCCCGAGTAGCCGTCGGCCTCGGCGACGATCTACTTGCCGCCACCGTCCTCGCTGGCGCTAGACGCGTTCTCTGGGCCCCGGCCATGAACCCGGAGATGTGGAGTAACCCCGCGACGGTGCGTAACGTCGAGACACTCAAGAGTTGGGGTCACTCCTTCGTCGGCCCTGGGGAAGGCGTTATGGCATCCGCCGAAGAGGAGCCCGGCGTCGGGAGGCTGGTGGATGAAGCGGAGATCATCGCGGCGGTCGAGAGGGCGCTCTCCGCCGACACGCGCTAGAACTTGCGCAGGTAGTCCTTGAGCGCCTCTTCAGTGCTCGGGAAGGCCATCTCGCTCCATGGTAACTCGTTTCGAGGAAAGATCTTCACGGCCATCGTCTCGTCGAGGGGCTGCATCTTTCCACCAGTAACCCGTCCCGTGAAGACCACGATAACCGGTACCTGGTCCTCGTAGGAGTACAACCCAACGATCTTACCCGCCTCGATCTCTACCCCCGCCTCTTCGCGCGCCTCGCGCTCGGCTGCTGCCTCGGCCCTCTCCCAGCGTTCCACGAAGCCGCCCGGGAAGGTCCACTTGCCGTAACCCGGCTCTATGGCACGTTGAGTCAGCAAGATACCACCGTCGAGCTCGAAGATCACCGCCGCCACCAGCTTCGGCCCCTGGTAGAAGACGAAGCCGCACTCCTCGCACACCAGCCGCTCCGGTTCGCCTTCCTTGACGACGCGAAGCCTGAGCCAACCGCCGCAGCGGGGACAGAACTCGTACTCTGGCCGACTCATGACAAGAGAAGAGCTACGCCCGTCGTGGTAAAATTTCCCACACGCGGACGTAGCTCAGTTGGTAGAGCGCCAGCTTCCCAAGCTGGAGGTCGCGGGTTCGAAGCCCGTCGTCCGCTCTCTTCTTACCTTCCGTTACTGTTGCCGTTCCTCCCCATGGGAGCACCGGTCTTCGGGCTCCTGCGGCCCCGGATCTTGCGCATCAACCACTTAGCCGGGTCGTAGTACTCGTCGGCGACCCGCTCCTTCAAGGGGATGATGGAATTGTCGGTGATGTGGATGTCGACCGGGCAGACCTCGGTGCAGCACTTGGTTATGTTGCAGTACCCTAAGCCGCCTTGACCCTCCTTGAGGTACTCCAGCCGGCTCTGGGTGTCCTTCGGGTGCATCTCCAACCACTGGTTCCGCACGAAAAAGCGCGGACCGGCGAACTCCTCGTGCTTGTGGTGCGTCCTCAAGACGTGGCAGACGTCCTGGCACATAAAGCACTCGATGCACTTCTTCGGCTCGTAGAGCCTCTCGACGTCCTCCTCGTACATCTCAAACGGCGCCTGCTCGTCGGACTGGAACGGTATCGTCGTACGCGCCACCTCGTAGTTGAACGAGACGTCCGAGACGAGATCCTTCACCACCGGGAACGCCTGCAACGGGTGTACCCGTATCTCCTGGCCCTCGTACTCCTCGACCCGCGACTTGCACAGGAGCTTGGGCTTGCCGTTTATCTCCGCGCTGCACGAGCCGCAGTGGGCCGCCTTGCAGTTCCAGCGTACCGCGAGATCACCGGCCTGGTGCACCTGAACATACAACACCGCGTCCAGGACAACCATCCCCGGGACAGCCGGTATCTCGTACTCGACCTCGCTGCCGCCCTCGTTGTCGCCCCGGAAGATCTTCAGTTTGTAGCTCTCGCCTTCGCGGGCCGCTGACTCCTCGTCCTGATGGACGTCGGCATGCACCTTGGAGGCTATCTCCTCATTCTGCCTGACTTCTTCGTTAGCCATCTTTTTCCTCCTAAAAGGGCTCCGCCACGCGCCCTAGAACTGGCTCTCTTTACCTTGCTGCTCTCCGCCGTGCTTGTCGTCTCCTTCGTCGAACAGCTCGGAGAGATGCCGGGGCATCGGCGGTATCTCCCGCTTCTCGATGCCGACCTCTCCTTGCTGGTCCTTCTTGACAATAAAGTTGATCTTGCCGAGTTCGTCGTTCGGCCCGTCGTAGTCGAGCCTCCACTGGGCCCCACGCCGCTCCGTGCGCTCTAGTGCTGCCCGGACGATGATCTCGGAGACCTGTACCAGATGATACACGTCCTGCGCCACGTGCCAGCCGGGGTTGAAGAGGGTCGAGCCCTGCACCTTCACGTTCGGCAGCTGTTTTTTGAGCGCGAGTATCTTCCCGAGACCCTCCTTAAGGGAGTCTTCGTTGCGCATCAGGTTCGCGTGCTCCATCATCGCAGCCTGGAGCTCCTGCTGGATCATATACGGGTTTTCATCCCCATCCCGCCGCTCCAGCGGGTGCAGGACACGCTTCTTCTCGTCCTCGACCTCCCGGTCCTCGACCTCTGTCGAGAGCCCGTTTGACTTGACGTACTCCGCCGCCCCCACACCGGCCCTCCGCCCGAAAACCAAAAGGTCCGAGAGCGAGTTGCCGCCCAGGCGGTTCGCCCCGTGTAGCCCGCCCGCCACCTCGCCAGCGGCGTAGAGCCCCGGCACGTTGGTCGCGCAGGTCTCGGAGTCTACCTTGATTCCGCCCATCGTGTAGTGGATGGTCGGGAAGACCTCCATCGGCTCCTTCGAGATGTCTATATCCGCGAGCTTCAAGAACTGCTCGTACATCGTGGGGAGCTTCTTCATGATTCCGTTGTAACCGAGGTGCGTGATATCCAGGTACACCCCGCCGTTCGGGCTCCCCCGCCCCTCCTGGACCTCAGTGTAGTTGGCCCGGGCGACCACGTCGCGCGAGGAGAGCTCCATGCGCTCCTCGTCGTAGTTCACCATGTACCGCTCGCCCTCGGAGTTCCTCAGGATGCCGCCCTCGCCGCGCACACCCTCGGTCACGAGCAGGCCGCGCACACCCGGGGGCCAGACCATACCGGTCGGGTGAAATTGCACCATCTCCATATCTACGAGCTCCGCGCCCGCGTTGTACGCGAGTACCAGGCCGTCTCCGGTCCCCTCCCAGGAGTTCGAGGTGACCTTATAGATGCGGCCCCAACCGCCGGTCGCCATCACGACCGCCTTCGCCTTGAAGTGGATAAACTGTCCCGTCTCTCGGGTGTACGCGAGCGCCCCCACGACCCGGCCATCCTTCTTGAAGAGGTTGGTGATCGTGGTCTCCATGTAGACCTTCGCGTCAGTCGCCAGCGTCTTCTCCTGGAGGGTCCGAATCATCTCCAGCCCCGTGCGGTCACCGACGTGACAGAGCCTGCGGTACGTATGCGCGCCAAAGGGGCGCTGGGAGATCTTGCCCTCAGGCGTCCGGTTGAACAGGGCGCCCCACTGCTCGAGCTCATAGACCCGGTCCGGGGCCTCCTTGACGAAATGCTCCACCATCTGCCAGTTGTTGATGAACTTCCCGCTCTTCATGGTATCCATGAAGTGCGTCTGCCAGCCGTCCTCGGGGTCCACGTTCCCCAAAGAGGCAGCGACACCGCCCTCCGCCATGACCGTGTGGGCCTTACCGAGCAGGCTCTTCGTGACCACGCCGACCGAGAGCCCAAGATCCGCCGCTTCAATCGCCGCCCGCAGACCTGCGCCGCCGGCCCCGATAATCAAGATGTCGTGCTCGCGTACCTCGTGCCTGTCGCGGTGACCGTTCGCCTGTCCGTTACTATCCAACTTACACCAACCTCAAATCAGTTATGACGCCCGCCATGAGCAGCCTCACGTATACGTCCGCCCCCCACACTGAGAACAGGCTAACCCAAGCCCAGAACATGTGCCGTCCGTTTAGGACGCTAACCCAATGAAAGGACTTGCGGCGCAGGTTGCCTCCCCTCACGCAGGAATAACAATCCACCCTACCCCCGGCGAGGTGCCGTAGGGAATGGCAGCCAAAAGTGTAACCCGAGAGCAGGACCACGTTCAGCAGGAAAAGAAGCGATCCGATGGTGATTCCGAACCCCTCCGGGAAAAACGCACGTATTGCTTCGAACCAGAGAAACGCTACCACTATTATCGATCCATAGAGGAAGTACCGGTGAATATTGTTAAAGACCCACAAGTTCCTCTCGCCGCTGTAATTCTCGGGGCTCCGGGGCTCACGTTGCTGCGCTTGGCTGGAGCAGTTCGGAGGATCCCAGAAGAACGCCCTGAAGTACGCCTTGCGATAATAGTAGCACGTAAGCCGGAACCCTAAGGGTATCCACAAGGCGAATATCGCCGGTGAGAGCCAGTCTATGGGGCTGGGCACAGGCGGCGAATACATTGGGGAGAGCAAGTACCCGCCGTACTCCCCTACCGGCTGGAAGAACACGATAAAGATGGCGTAGATGGTAAACGCCCCTAGAAGGGCCACCGTTGTCACCGATCCGGCCCACCAGGGGAACCGGCTGGTGAAGGAACTCCAGCTCAAAGAACTCCAGCTCAAAATAAACCTCTCTTTTGTAAGGTTCCCCTACTATACTCTCCTACCCTCCGAGTTCCCTGGAGGGTGCAGCAACGCCAGCATTATAAAGGAGCGGCTCAACACTGGCTGTGAATCCGTTCTAAAAGTTGCGTACCAGTGGAGCCAGGGCCCGGGCCGTCCCGTAAGCCGGATTCTGCTCTATCCCGCCATCCATCTCCGGGAGATTGCCTCCCGGGCTCCCCAGTGGGGAGCCGCGCCTACCAGCCCGGGGTCTCCGAGGAGACCCCAGGGCAATTTGGCTTGCTCGCACCGGTAGTTTACCTGGCCGGCCCCTCACGGGAGACCGCCGGTGGGCTCTTACCCCACCCTTTCACCCATCACCTGTGCCTGAGATACGATCCAGGGGATCGTATTCTTCCGGTCATCGGCTGGTCTGCTCTCTGTTGCACTTGACGTGACGGGGGCTTGCGCCGCCCAGCTTCGCCAGGCTATCCCCGCCCCTCGGGTTCTTAGCCCGAGCGGCCTCTGCTACGAGTCCGGACTTTGCTCTACGCCCGGTGATAAGACCGGACGCAGCGACGGGTCGGACGGCCCGAACCGAGCACGAATTATACCGCAGGCAGGCCGGTGACCTGTCCGTTTCTTTTCGCAGAGGTGCGTCGGCCGTGGGGGACGAGCAAGATCTTGGTGGGGCTCACGCGCACTTCGACCCTGCCGACCGATCCCCAACGGCTCTGCCAGCACAGATCATCCGAGACGGAAGGGTCGAACCACGCCCCTGGAGAGTCCTCAGGGCCCCCCTCGGTATCCAGTACCCCCTCGTAAGTCTCGTACTCTGTGGGATCTTCGATCTCTACTCCCGTAGACTTGCGGTAGATGCCGTTGCGCGAGCGGAAGGATTGCACGGACGACGAGCTAGTCCCCAAAGCGCTCGATATCCACTCATCGCTCCGGCCCTCGTCGACCCAGCGCCTGATGTCGCCGACGAATTTCCTGAGCGAGATCCTCTGGTTGATACCCATGACTGCCACGGCCTCCGATATTCTCATTAGATTATATACATCGACTTGCAGCGTAGATGAACCAGTGGCATCATGAGCGCATGAACGCTTACTCAGAAGACCTGCGCCAGAAGATAATCCAAGCCCTCCGTCGCGGCATGGGCAAGAGCCAGGCCGCACCTTC
>JAABVA010001021.1_pt1 | contig 31225 bp, 32 predicted proteins | sample 5560331 | NCBI WGS metagenome assembly JAABVA01 (sample SAMN12812661, study PRJNA571458) | rock metagenome | isolation source: Antarctica rocks | place: Antarctica: Victoria Land, Mt New Zealand sud | collected 2016-01-07 | reverse complement strand
ATTGAAAACTCACCGGGGTGATTTCGGGTAGCTGCGCGAGGTCGGCGGCGTCGTCGGTCAACCCCACGGCCACCAACACACACGGGGCCAGGGTGCGGACCGACCAGTCCGCGATCATCGCCGGGTAGGTGGTGATCTCCCGCCGGTCAGGGTGGAGTGCTGGATTGCTCATTCGGCTATCTCCTTTGCCTGTGCTGCAGTGCTGGAAAGAGTGAAGTGAGATCTGTGCGGCCGGCCTCCAGGTGGCCGTTTACGGCGGGCGCGGCAGGGGGCGCGCCTGATCCGCACCTCCCCTGAATAGCCGGTGTAGGTCGCCGGCGCATCTTGGTCCTGGCCGCGGCCGCCAACAGCCGTCCGGCTCTTTCACGCTCAGTAGGTTAGCATTCTGCACAGACAGTTGTCTAGCGTATGCGTCTGACATATGAGCGAACGACGTTCGCGCCACTCTCGGAGGGCTGCAATCATGAGGGAAGATTCTGACGCTTCGAGGGTGGATGAGGAACTCGTGTCGCGAGGTACTGCAGTCCGCGCGTTTGACCTATCGCGACTCCAACAGGCCCGGTCGCGCAAAAAGCTGTCGCTCGAACAGGTTTCACTAGTCTCTGGTGTTGACAAGTCGACCATCGGCCACTGGGAAACCGGATTTACGCAGCCCAGCATCGAAAATTTGGCCGCTGTCGCCACTGCACTGGATGTCCAGATCGCATATCTAGTACCAATTCCTGCAGGTGACTTACGGCCCGCCGACCACCGGAACCGCCAGGGCCGGACACCGCAATCTGCCGCTGAGGCTGTAGGCATCAAGCGTGACCGGCTTCGCATCTTTGAACGCGCAGTCCGGTTGTTGGACGCCGCGACGATGGCGGCTCTGGCCGAGCTGTACGGCATCGAGCTTGAGGAACTGTTCGAGTCTTGGCGGCGAGAGCGAAACGCCCGACGCCGAAGCTTGGGCGTCTAACCTGTGCGTCTTGGGTATGGACTAGCGCGAGCGCAGCGTGTGGGGCTTCAGCACAAGGTGCGCGATAGTTGCCGGCGCGTGTGCGGGAGCAAGTCGCAAAGACTCGCGGAGGGGGCTCATTCACACCCGTAATCAAGCAGCCGGCGGGGTCCGGCATGACGCAGCAGTAAGAATCGGCTCCAACATTCATTCGTTCGGGTGTACAGCTGGTAGCTACTTGAGAGGGGCGCCCCCAGCCAAGGCAGCCACATGGGCGTCCGCCGAAGGGGTGTGGTCAGCCCGAATATTGGGTGCTGGTGGTGCCCCTTTCGCGGCGGGCTCTTCTCACGAATCATCCGTCCGAACCGCTGCACGGGTGAGTCCCCGCGCCGCCCGGTTGGCGGCCCTATCCCATCGGCCGCCGGCGGCGCCGACAAATACCCTAAAGGCAGCTTCTTCTGCTGCCATCCACCATGGTTGGCGGCCGGAGTGCAGGGAACGCACTGCCGCTTCAGCCCACTCTCGGGCCGCTCGCCGCAGTCGCCGTTGGCTTGGCGCCAGCGTTCGCGCCAGCTGCTGAAACTGCATGTATTGAGCCTCCACAGCGGGCGACGCATCCAACCCGTGAAGTCGGTCGATGCTCCTTCGGAGCTCTTCACCGAGGCGTACGACTTGATTGGTGTCGTCGTGCATCTGCATCACCGTCACAGCTCGCTTTCGTGCAGATTATTTCCGGGAGTCACCGATGGTCGCTTGGTTGTGCGTCTGCCGGCTGACAAAGCTTGGTCGGCACTTACGATCAGTTCGTCCAGGCTTGGTGTTCGATCTTGGCGTGTCACGTCTACAGCGCCAATGCTAGGTGGGTCCAGGTGCACTGGTGACCCCAGCACGGTAAATTCCTGCGCGAGTACCTGAGTTATCCTGTTAACGACCGAGAGAGATTCACCATTTTCCAGAAGCACCGCATACTCAGTGTCACTAAATCGTGCGAGTGTGTCGCCTACTTCGAGTACTCCTAGAAGGCGGTCGGCGACTTGAACCACGACTTGGTCAAAAAGAGGCCGCTCGTGCAGATCGGCCTGTGAAATGAACTTATCGAGGGCGCAGATTATTAGGCCGAGCGGCCGCTGATCTCGTCTGTGCAACTGCAGCGCGTGTTGAAGCCGATCTAGGAACAGTGTTCTGTTGGCCAGCCCAGTGAGAGGATCGTGAAACGCTTGCCGCACGAGTTGTGACTCTCTGCGTTGAACCAGCAGTAGTAAACGGTGATTCTCGCGAACTTGCCGATATTGCAATACCAGCAGCGCCACCGCCGCTACAACGAGCATCGTGGTTTCCACCGACCCTACGTCATGACCCGCGAGTGACCCGACGGCGACAATCGACCCCGCCACCGCAAGCGGAAGGTACGTGATCATCCTCGCGGCAGGTGGCTGGGTTGATCTCGGTATGACTCCAGTCGCGATGTCTGCCACCGTCAAGTGCTCGGCCGCCAACGCGGCGGTGCCTATTAGCACGAACCCGAGGACCCAGACGATGTCCTGAATGTGGCCGGTGATGTATCCGCTGGCCTGCCGAGAGGTGAACCCCGCGTCGGCTATTCCAATGGCCGAAGCGCCGGCGGCCAATAGAAATAGGGGTACTCGGTGGCGGGTCGGCACGGACACGCTAATGTAAGCCAGCGACACCAGTGCAATGTCGCCAATGGGATAGGCGACGTCTAGCAATAGTTTCCATCCCGCAGCGGGCCCCGCATATCCAGACCCTGCAATCGACCAATAAATGGCGATAAACGCGGTTACTAGCGCGACGGTGGATAATGACATTGCGCGGCGTCCAATGTTCGGTGAGAAGCTCACTAAACACAGCAGCGCTCCAATCGGGAACATAACGAAGCCAATATCGGCGGCCGAGGGGTATGGAATCTTACCGTGATCCATGACATCAAGAACCGACCATGCGAGCTGGCCAGCGGCCCATGCCCCGCACCCCCAGGCAATCGACAACCAACTCCGCCGGATGCGGTCCGCGAGCCGAGATGTCCGCCAACACAGGACAGCCGCGGCCGCGGCAGCAAGAAACTGACTAATGTCGGAGATCGCTAAAGTGGCGGCGCTATCACCGCGCAGCCAAGGCACTGTAGAGCCCATAAGTAAGATTGCCGCAGTCACTACGACTGCCGCCGAGACGTGCCAGCGGATGGCCGGCAGTGCCACTGGGCGGTTCGGGGTTAGTGGCAAGACAGGGAGCGCATCATCCGCCCCGTGGCGCGAGTTGTGTGAGTCCTCGTCGGGCGCAACCGCTAACATACGACGGTCCAACGAGCCGCTGGTTGCCAACTCGGGTAGCTCAGCAGTGGAAACGAGCCACCGCGCAAAGTCCTCCAAGGAGGTTCTGGGTACCGCCCAAACCGACACGCTGAGGTGTGGGTGGAGCAGGCCCAAACGATCTACGACGGTCTGTCGAGCACTCGTGTCACGAAGAGTCCCTAGACCGACACCGCCCGGCAGCACGGTCAGAGCCAGAAGCTCCGGGCAGCGGCCCAGAACGCTAGCCATCGAGATAGCTGATGTCATTTCACGCAGAATGCCGGATGCCCGACCTGACCTGACCACGACCAGAAGCGCGGGGTCGCCACTCAGCCGTGTCAAGGTCCAAAGTTGAGACAGGAAGCTGCCAGCGGCATCCAGACCGGTTAGTGGGTCTCGGAGCTGGCCTGCGATCAGCGCTGCTGCACACTCTTGCTGGTGGGTCTTGCGCACTAGATCGAGGAGACGGGCGGGTGTCGGTACGTCGATCGCCTCGTCGGCGCACGCCAGGAGGAGCGCATCCGCGAGATCCATCACGGTGTCCTGGCCGAACAATTCGGCGCTCTGCACAGAGATGTTCCGGACAGCTTGATCGACGGCTTCACCATCGACGAGTGCCTGGCAGAGCTCTGTGACGACGGGTTCCGCGGGTGAGATTCGCTCGGTGAAGGTCGCGGCGCGGGCGCGTAGATTCCACTGTCTGGCCAATCTATGGGCCTGCGCGGCCGAGGACAACCCCAACCCCGTCATTCGCCGGACCGGAAGATGCGGTGTCTCTTTACACACATACATGTATGAAGCGCCGTTGGAGTCGGCCATGACGCACGCGTGGGCGCTCGTTGATGTTCACTCAGATGGCGTAGGCTCAACGCGGCCGTCGTCAGGGTTGGGCTGCGGTAGCGCGGGGCAATCTCGACCGCAATCGCAGCAACCACGAATGGGATGCTACCTAGCGCCACGGGGTGAAAGGTCTTGTGAGGTGACAGACGATCAGCCGATGTCGTCTCACACCCCGACCGAAGACAGTGAAGCAGACCTGCTTCGGCGCGCTCGATCCAACGACACCCAGGCGCTATCCGTGTTGTACAGCACTCACAGAGGCATGGCCCGTCGGGTGGCTCTGAGTGTAAGCCGCCACTTGGACCCCGACGATGTTGTTAACGAAGCCTTCCTGAGCGTCATGGCGGCATTTTCCAGCGGCCATGGCCCCACCGATGGGTTCGGCAATTACTTCCTGACCGCAGTGCAAAACCAGGCACGACGGCAGTCGAGACGGGCCGCACGGGAAACGGCTGTCGACTACATCCCCAACAGACGCGCGGTCGCCGGTGTTGACGGGGGCGCCAGTGATCGAGATCTGCTGCGGCGGATGCTTGCCCGTCTGCCGCGCGAGTGGGCGCAGATCCTATGGTCCACAGCCGTCGAAGGTCACGCGCCTGCCGATCTGTCGTCCGAGACCACCACCGCCAACAGTTCCGCGGCTCGCGCATACCGCGCCCGTGAGGGCCTCCGCAGGGCGTACCTTCTCGAGGAAATCCCCGCGGGCGACCGGGATCATTACACGTCCCAAATACCCGAGTACATACGCGGCAAAATGTCCCTATCGCGGTATACCAGAATGACCGATCATCTAGACACCTGCGTTGGATGCACCCAGATCCTCGCAACCCTGGCAGAGGTCGACCGCCGGTTCTCGTAATGCAACACCCATCAGCTCTTCGCGCAGCCTGGCTCACAGCCGTATCGCCGCCGACCACTACCTCTTGGAGTCGCTCACTAGGCTTCTGGATAATAGGCTTCGTGGACACCAACGAATCGTCAGACGAGCTTGACACCCCAGACGACGCCACCCATACAGACGAGTTCACTCGCACCTTTGGTGCTCGCTTTGACCACCTTATGAACACAATCCCTGACCCATCTGGGGCGTCGTGGACCAATGCACACTTCGCTGAGCTGCTCGGAGAACGCGGCATACCCACCAGCAGGAACTATGTGGCGCAGTTGCGGATGGGGCGCCGAGTCAACCCTAGCGCCAAACTCGTGGGAGCAATTGTAGCGCTTATGGAAGTCGAGTCGAAATACTTTTACTCCGATACCTATGCCGCAGCGCTCGATCGCGATCTTGCTTTGCTGGTCGCGGTACGGAACGCGGGTATGGAGAAGATCAACCTCCGCGCCTCCGGACTTTCACCGGCGGGCCTGCGCGAGGTCGAGAACATGATCGACATGGTTCGCCGCCTCGAGGGCCTATCCGAACGACCGGACAACTGGGCTGATGACGTCTCCTCAAGCGTCGTAGAGTGACCGATCGGCCGGCCGAGGCCCACCGCCGGACCCCGCAGAACCCCTCGCCGCCCAAAAGATCTTCATCCGCCGGTTCTTGACGATTGCTCCCGGCCTATAGATACGTCACCTACCGACGGTAGCGCCAGCGTGAGTCACGCGCTATGGCGAGTGAGGAACTATCGGCGTGTCGGGGCGCGCCTCCCCCCTTTTTGATGTCCGGAAGGACACGATGGTCGCATGCGAACAGGAAAGAAGATTGGACGTCCCAGTCTCGGTCCCAGGGAGTGCTTCTCATGGCGAGCCGAGGAGGGCTTCATCGCAGCCGTGGCTGCTCAGGGCAAGTCGCTTGGGTTCACGAGCCTCAACGACTACCTGACTCATTTAGCGGCCCAGGCCGTTGGCTACACACCCAAGCGAGAGATTCAGGAGGGATTGTCATTCGCTGATGTCGCATAGATGAGCTGAGGGATGTGCTCGGCCTAAACGCAACAACTCCATAAGACGACGAAAGCCGCCCTTCGCGGGGCGGCTGTGTCGTTCAGATGATCGGATCCAGTTACAAGCTGGTCCGGTCTGACCCCTTAAGGATCTGCTTTGACAGGCAGCTCTGAGGGTAGCGCATACCCATCGACCTGCCAAGGGTTCGTCGGGGTGTGTCGCCGCACCCTCTACCCAGATCGCTCGAAGTATTTCTTCCACCGACCGCATGACCGGCCCGGCGGAGTCCCCTGCTGTGTCTGCGGCTCGGGATCAAGCGCTGGCCGCCACTGTCTGGGCTGCGCTGGCTCCGTTGTTGGCTGGCCGGCTGGAGGTGCGGGAGTCCCGCAACGGCGGCGGGTCGTATCGCGGTGGGTGGAGGCGGTCGTTCGCCTCGCATGTGCCGGGGTCGGTGCCGGCAGCGGTGCCGATCTACAGCAACGCCGGCGATACCCGCCTTCTGGTGGTGGATTTGGACGTGAAGCTCGGCGGCCGCGAACAGGTGCTGACCGACGCGGCAGCGGTTGCAGCGTTGGTTCACCGCTGCGGTGGTGAACTGATCAGCGACGAGTCACCGTCAGGCGGCATCCACCTCTACATTCCGCTGGGCCGGCCGGTTGCCTTCGACGCTGCGCGAGAGGTGGCGCGGGCTTTGGCGTCGCGGACGCCGAGCATGGACGTGTCGCCAATGTTGGGTTTGACGGACGGCTTGATCCGCCCGCCTGGCGCCCGGCACCGCTCCGGCGGTTTCCAGGTGCTGCACGGGCCGCTGGACAAGGCAGTGGCTCTCGCGCGGATCGGTAACCCGCCGCAGGTGTGGCAGCGCATCACCGAAGCCCTGGCCGTCGAGCTCGCCGCACTGACCACTGCTCCCCCGCTGTCGCCGGCGGCCGCGCCGATCATCGACCACGTCCAGGCGGCGGCAGGGGCTGCTGGTGTTTCCCGCCGCGGCGGTCCGCGGGAGCTGGCCGAGAACTATCTGCAGATCGCCCACACCGGCGTCTACGACACCGCCCGGTACGGCTCCCCGTCGCAGGCGCGGCAGGCGGTGATCACCGCGGCGGTGTGGGCCGGGATGAGCATGGTCGATGTGCTGGCCCGGATCTCCGACGGCCGGTGGCGCGGCCTGGCGTCGTTCTACGCCCGGTACAGCAATTCCACCTCTTGGTGGGAGGCGCTGAGCAAATTCGACTGGCCCAACGCCGTCGCCTACGTCACCGCGCAGAGGGGCAAGAACCCAGGGTTGAGCCTTGTCCGGCAATCCCTCACAAGCGAGTCAGCATCACACCGGGGGGCTCCAGAGCAGGCAAGATTGAACAGGAACACACAAGGTGAGTTCCGTTTTCTGCGGACGTGGTGGTCGGCGATGGCGATCGCGGAGCAGAACCAGCAGCAGCTCGGGGATAAGCCGTCGGGGTGGATGAGTCGGCGGATGGTGCTCCGCGCGTTGGGTGAGGCCGGAATGAAGTCCGGTTCTCGGTATGTCCACTTCGGCACCCGGTCGTTGAGTGTTGCGGCCGGGATGGATCAGTCGACCGTCGCGGCGCAGCTGCAGCAGTTCGGCGTCCTGAAAACCATCCGAAAAACGGTGCAACGTCACCGTGACGAAAGAGCCGCGTACCGACGAGTCTTGCAAATGGTGGAGGCGAAGCCGATCCTGTCCCCCGACCCCGCAGACTGGTGCTGGTCGCCGCCGGACCCGCCACCACAAGACGACGTCACCGCGTTGGATCTGCTCGAGCGGATACTGGGCGCACACCCCGTTCCGGCGTGAGCTGATGTGACCGCGGATCGCCGCGGGTTGTACCGTTGGCGCTGCCCGCTACCTCGATGGTTGCAGAAACCACGCGACCCCCCTCGCGCCAGGTGACGGGCCCGCTGGCCGCCTCAACCCCCCGGAGGCGGCCAGCCCCATATCCGAAAGCCCCACGGCGACGAGACGGCGGTGCTGCATCATTTCGCTGGGCTGGCGACAGTTCCGGCCGTCTGGGCTGACTACTGTCGAAGGCCCAGGATTCGGGAATGTGTCACCGGGGGCAGATCAGGTCCAGACTCGGGAACGCCCGACCAGGGGCCAATTACCCCGTCATCTACCCAGAGGTAATGTATTGCATAACCATCGGTTGTGTAATACACTGGAGATATGGTGGTCAGGTGGTCGGACAGCACAGACAAGCACGGTGTTGCGCGAGAAGACGCTCTGCACGCCATGGCGAACGCCTACTACACCGAGTCGGAGTTCGACGAACCGCGAGTGCCCGGCCACCGCCGGCCGAACCTGTACATCGGGCCGCCCCGGCAACTCGGCGGCCCGCTGCTGGAGATCATGGTGGAACTGGTGCCCCCGCGGGACCTGTTGGTCTTCCACGTGATGATCGCCCAACGTAAGCACTTGGATCGAATGAAAGGAGTCCAGCCGTGAGCACAGATGCCAGTGACGCGAGGTTGGCCGAATGGGCCGAACACGAAATGACTTTGAACCCCGACTCGACGACCGCCCTGCACGGCGCGGCCGCCGCCGCGAAGGGCCGCGCCCTGTTAGAAGCCGCCCTGGGCGGCCCGGAAGAAGTAGAGCGGGCAATCAACCCCGGCGGCCGGCCGTCGATCGACCCGCACGCCCAGCCGGGAGAGCACTCCCGGACCCGGCAGGTCCGCCTCGCCGCGCACATGAGCAGCCAACTCGACGCCCTGGCCGCTGCGCAGCACCGGCGGCCCAGCGACCTCCTGCGGGATGCGGTCGCCCAGTACGTCCAAATGCACCGGACCGGATAAGCCGACATAGGGTCGGCCAACCTCGATCGACCGACAGCCCAGGCGAGCGCCTCTCTTGCTAACGATTCTGAGACACCCAACCGCCGGCACCGACACGCCAATCGGGAAACGTACACTACCCCGTCTCACAACACCGACTTGAGCCATCGTGTTGTGAGACGGGTTGTACAACCACACAGAATGCAAGGCTTTCATTACATGTTATCCAAGCGGTCGGCCGGTACGAAATGCCCCGCCTCGCCGTTGTGGAAAGGGCTGTCCCTCATTGAGTTCAGCAGTCAACTGGGCGATCTTGCTCTGCAACGCGACAGTGACAAGTTCGGCCAAGCTGCGAACGCCATCAGGATGCCCGGCGGTTGCGATAACGGCGTCTCTGGCGGCCTCCAGCAAGGACGCAGGGATTCTGGTCGACAGCGGAGCCTTGATGGAATCCTCGGCGGTCACCGCAGCCGCCGGTGCAGGGGTGAGCTGGTTGGGAGCCAGCGACTCGACGTGGGCAGGCAATGAGATGCCAGTGTTTCCGGAGGGACGCTGCCGGGCGGGTCGGGTCACGCTGCTGCTCTTTTCTGGAGGTTTTCCAACTTGCCGGCGAGTTCATCGAAAATGGCGGCGACTTCCCGGCCTGCAGGGGAGTGGATGTCTTGGATCGGCACCCCAGCCGATGAGGCGTCCTTGAGGGCGGCACGTTCGGGAATATGCGGTGTCCAGAGCAGAGGGCCGAAGATGTCCGGCAACCCCTCGATCTGGAAGGAATGCTCGCCAAGGCCTGATCGAACCCGAGCGACCATGACCCCAGCCAGGACCAGGCCGGGATTGCCGAGATCGGTCGCGTGAGTGTTGATGAAGTCGTTGTACCGAGTCGCTCCCTCAACTGAGTCGTATTCCGGCTCGACCACTGCCAGCGCGACATCAGCAGCCGCCAGGCCGAGGTGTGTCAGGTGTCCCAGGCTTGGCGGCAGGTCGATCAAGGTGAGGTCGTATTCTTGCGGCAGGTCGCCCAGAGCGACGGCCAATCGCCTGAATGCTCCTACCTGGCCCGCCTCACTGATTCGCTGTTCGAGATCCCATCTACTGGGTATCAGGTCCACCCGCTCCCCCAGCGAGTTGGACCAGCCACTGCGAACCACTGCTGCGCCGGCAATGCCGTACTCGGCCGACTTGATGGCTTCGGAGACAGTGGGCACGGGATCGTCGGCCGACCATCGGAATCCGAGCCGGCGTGAGGCATTTGCTTGTGGATCCAGGTCGATCACCAGGACGCGGTGGCCGCGTTGCGCGGCGGCGGCCGCGAGTTGCACGGTCGCCGGGGTCTTCGCCGATCCACCCTTGTGATTACCTATAGCCATTACTTTCATAGAACGCAAGCCTTTCATTCGTTGCCGATCAGAATCCCAGGCCCGGGAAGCGTAGATCGTCCGGCACTACCACTCAGAACCTTCACCAGTATGCAACTTCGGGCGGCAGAAAACAAGCAATAAAAGCAAGGAACGCAAGACAAGAAAGCAACGCAAAGGACGCGACGAACGCAAGGAGTGGCGGAACCTGTCCACATCGGTTCCGCCACCAGCGCTCACCTCTGAGTCCGTCGGAGCCTTGACTGTCGGCCCTCCATGGAAAGGTCCCCCCCGTGGTCACCAAGACGCTTCCCGCCCGAGCCTGGCATCTCGGAGACATTCTCGTCCCGGCGGCAGGCCCCGCCCGGCGCATCACCCTGCACCGACTGGAAGGCGCACCGGCCCACGCCGTAGTGCAGTTCGCCGGCATCACCGGCCAGACGCACTACCCGCTGGAGCACACCGAAAGCATCGAACGCAGCTAGCGCGGCCACGTCCAGTTCGGCCGGCCGATCCCCATAGCCTCAGACGTATGGGCGGCACGGGGTACAGGTGGGTACCTTCAACACCGCCCCGCAGATCTGACACCAATACGTCCGGTGCACATGCGGCACCCGCACCACACAGCCGCACGGCTCCGCACCGATCACCACCTGGCCGCGTTCGTACCTATGCCCACCAGGGCACAGATCGGGCCACTGCTCCACCAACTCCATTCCACACACCCTAGAACACATGTACTGGGTGGCTGCTTGAGTCAAGTTCAGAACGGAACCTCAACTTCCCCAACGGGATTGCGCAGCTCATCCAACGGATGCGGGTCCGTATTGACCGCCTGTTGCAGCAACCGGTAGAACAACAGTCCGCGGCTGGTCGAGGTGCGCCGGTTGAACCGGAACGTGTATTCGTCCAGGTAGTAGGCCAGGTGTTCCTGGGTCACCGCGTAGTGCAAGGTTCCGGTCAACCACCGTTTCAGCAGGGACCCGATCATGTGAACACCGGGGAGATTGACGTGGGCCGGCTCGGGACTGTCGACTCCGACGAAGGCCTGGTGCTCGTATCCCAGATCGGTCAGCTTCCGCAGGATTGACGCGCCGTCGGTCTTCACCAGGGCCCCTTTCGCGATGACCCGATCGGCGAATTTGAGAATATCTGCGGATCTGGCCCTCTGGGCGACCTCGATCCGGACCCTGCCAAGTTTGCGACCCGGCACCGACTCCACTGCGACCATCGCCGCCGTATGGTCTTTGACGCCGCCCACCCGGCCGCGAGACTCGTTGCCTATGAACACTTCATCAAGTTCCACTACCCCAGAGAGCAACTCACGCTCCGGACGCACCATCGCCCGGCGGAGCTTTTGCAGCCACGCCCACGCCGTCTCATAGGACCCGAAGCCCAACACCCGCTGCAAACTCTGCGCAGACATCCCGTTCTTTTGCGAGGTGATGAACCAGATCGCCGCGAACCACGTCGACAGCGGAGTGCGGATTTGGTGAAAGATCGTTCCGGCCGTCACCGAGCTCTGCCGGCCGCACGCCCGGCACATCCACCGGGCTTTCGCCGTCCGCCAACCACCTGGCTGTCCGCACGCCGGACAGGTGAATCCCTCCGGCCACCGCAGACGCTCCAGATAAGCCAGGCATGCGGCATTGTCCGGAAACCACTCCAACAGCTCCTGAAACGTCCTGGGATAGTCGACCCCACCGACAGGATGGGCAGAAAACGGCTCTGACATGCCCAAATACTACTTGACTCAAGCAGCTATCCAGTACACATGTTCGATCACGTTACTAGCAGGTGAGCACGCACGTAAGTGCGCTAGTATCTGTGAACCGGACACGGCAGAAGGAGAACTTCATGCAGCAGTCCTGCGCGATCTACGCCGAGCAGGGCGGAGTCGGCAAGAGCACCACCACCGTAGGTCTGGCCGGCGCGCTGGCCAGACGCGGCCAGAAGGTACTTGTCTGGGACCTGGACCCTCGAACCACGACGACCACCTGGCTGGACATCGAGCCCCGGGAGACCGGGCTGCACGTCGGCGCGATCTTCGCCGCGCCCGACCCCGCCGGATGGGTCGAGGACATGGTCGTCGATGTTCCCTGGTCGGTCACCGAGGGGACAGCGATGATCAAGGCCGTACCCAGCGATCGGAACCTGGCGCTACGGGAAGCCGAGTCGGGGAAGTACCCCGAGGGCAAGATCACCGCCGCGCTGGAGGGTTACGACTGGGCCGACGTGATCCTGCTGGATCTTCCCAACCGACCCGGCGGACCGCTGGTCCGCGCCGGCCTGGCGGCCGCCCAGCGGGTCCTGTACACCGCGGCCGGCGACGAGGACGGAGCTGACGGGGTGCGCGACGCCGTTCCGACCGTGCAGCGGTTCCGCAAAACCCCCTGGAACCCCACCATCACCGACGCCGGGATCGTCATGTGCCGCTGGCCGGTCGTCGCCTCCCGCGACGCCCGCCGCGTGCTGACCGAACTCAGCCACGACACCGACCTCCCCGACGTACTCGACCCGCCGGTTCCCGACCGGGTGATCGTCCGAGAATCCCGCGCCGCCCGTACTTGGTGGGGCGACTATCCCGCCGGGGAAGCCGTCACCCAGGCATACGCCATCATCGCCACTCAAGTATTCCCGCACAGCTAGCACGCAGCACGCACGCACGTCCGCACGGACGCACGCACCTACGCAAGTATGTAGACAGGAGACACCATGGCTACCCCGGACCGCCCGCAACCTAGAAGCCGCAGCAAGGCCACACCCGCCGTCGACGAAGCCGCCGGCGCGACACCCATCGCACCCGCCCACACAGCGCCGACCCCGGCGCGGCTCACCTCCCGGACCGCCACCGCGCCGGCCGCCGCCTTTGTCCAGCTCAACGTCCGGATTGACCTAGATGTACAGCTGGACCTGGAAACCATCATGACCAGAGAAAGCCTGAGCAAGGTCGGCGCAGTTACCTACGCAATCCGCCAAGCCGCCGGCAAGTAGGGGAGTGGCATGACCGAGCGCCCACCGACCGAGCATCACCTGAGCATCGTCACCGAGCTGGCCGATGCCCGCGCCAGAAAGGCCACCGCCCCTGCCGTCCACGAGGACCTGCGCGCCTGGGCCAAAGGCATCCACACCAGCGGGGCCGCCGTTGAACTGCTCATCCGCGGGTTCGGCGGCCGGTTCGCAGCTCCGGGCAACCCATGGATACAACCGCGAGAACACATCGGGCATTGGGCCGACCTGGAAGCCATCCCCGGCAACATCCGCGCGCTGTCCAGCGGCGAACGGGCCTACCTGCTCATAACCGCATCCATCGGCCTGTTCACCTACGGCAGCGGCAACCAAGTGCACGATCTGGGCCGCGACAGCTGCCGCGGCAGCGACACCGGTCCACAACTTGCCCGGCTACAGCTGATCAAACAAGACAACTCATGGAAGGTGAAGGCATTTGACTAGCACCCAGACTACCTGCCGAAACCGATTGCAACCGGCAGCCAGGCGCGGGAGCGGGCGAAGGAGAAGCCATATAGAAAGAACAGCCGATCACGGCGCGGCGCTGGAAAATCCCAGTGCGACGTGGGGCCCACGACACACCCGGGCTAGCCCACCTCCCACGTTCAGCTCACCGCTTCCGGCAGAATTCGGGGTCGTTAGGTCGTGGCTAGCTCAAGGGAAGGAAACCTGTGATGGCACGGAAGCCTCGCCGGGCATCTGCACAGCTCAACATCCGCATGAAACCAGAGGACGCCGCCATCATCCGGGCGGCGATACCGAAAGGTGCGCTGACGCCGCTGGCGGTTCGGCTCCTACTCGAGGAGGCCCGTGCTCGACTCGTCCAGCACCCCTCATCGGATCTGGACGTCGAGGGGAGGCAGCCCGCGGCGTAGCTCACCGACCCCAGATACAGCGAAAGCCGGGCGGACACCCGGCTTCACGCTTTAACGGCTCATACGACTGAGAACGCAGTCCCCGACTAAAGGAACAACTCCCCAACTAAAGGAGCAACTCCCATGGTACCGGACGCCCGGCGTACAAGCACGCCCTCGTTTGGCTTAATTAGTGGTGTGTCGTGACTACCACGGGTTCGCGGTTGACGCGCCCCTGGACTGCGGCACCCGTTTTGCCCTCACACACCGCAGTCTCATCTGAACACGACCAAGCCGCCGCGGGGTGGGCCCTCACCGGCCGTGTCTCCCCGCGTGATGTGGTGCGCGTCGCTGTGGCCGACGGCGCTGGTCGCCCGCAGAACCTTTATCCGTTGCTGGCCCCGATCGACGGTCCGGCGCCGCAGCTCCCGTGGGCTGTGCCGCTGACCGATCGGCACGGCCAGTTCCATCTGATCGCTTTCGACCTGGACCTCAGTCACGGTGACGGCAACGTCATCAGGGACACCCAGCAGCTCACCGCCTGGCTGAACCAGCTCCACATTGAGCACAGTGTGGCCCAATCAGGACCGTCCGGTGGTCGGCACGTCTGGCTCTCCCTCACTGTGCCCGCCGCCGCCGAATTGGTCAGCAACCTGGCCGAGTACGCCGCCGCGGCCCTTCCCACCCTTGACCTGTCCGCGTTGAAAAACGCCGCGTGGGGGTCGATGCGCCCACCAGGGGCGCCGCACCGCTCGGGCGGCCACTCCATCATCCTCAGCAGTACAAACGAGCCGCTGAGCCCCGTGGTCACGCTTGGGCAGCTGACGCGGCTCACCGCGTTGATCGCTGCGGTGGGTGCGGCACACCAGCCCCGATGTGAGCCGCAGATCAGCACCACACCGCTGCCCGTCGACGTCGACGGTCACCGGCACCTTCCCGGTCAACGCAGGACACTCCCGCCGGGCAGCGCACGCGCCCTACAAGCTGAACCCGCCGATGCCAGTGCGGCTGCGTTCACCATCTTGCTGGGAGCCGTCCGCGCCCACTGGCACCTGGCCGACATCGTCGCCGTCATCGACCAACCCGGCCTCGAACACATCCGTTCTGAACGCCGGCCAGGTGGGCGCGACCTACGCAGCCCACGCGAACGGCAACGACTCCTGGCCAGACAGTGGGAAAAAGCCGTCGATGCCGTGCAGCGGACGCCACAGAATGCCCCGGCCATCACTGACGATCCAACATTCGCCGGCCGCGCCGCGGCCATCACCGGCCAGATCCAAACCGTTCAGATTCGGGCCGACGCCGCTCCCGGACGGTGGAGCACACGCACCGGTCCGGCAGCGCGCCGAGTCCTGGACGCACTGTGCGTGCTGGCCCTGGCCGCCGTCTCCGCATCCGTCGAGGCCGACATCCGACGGCTGTCCAAGATCACCGGACTTGGCCGGGAAACTGTCCGCCTCCGCCTTCGCCAGCTCGCCGGCGACGGCTGGATCTCCCTTACCAAGGCCGCCGGCGGCCGGCGTGGCCATGTCTGGATCATCAACCAAATGCCCAGCCCACCAGGTCAAACCAGTTATCCACAGGCATCACAACTAGCGCGGTCACAAGGCGTCCCGCCGCCGCCACCGCTCCGCAGTTCGTGGCAGATTAAACTTCAAAACCGCCTCGATGACCAAGCACATGACGTGTTCACCCCCGTCGGGCTCGGGCACGCCGCGGGACAGTTGTACGCAGCAATGACGACCAGCGCGATGGACACAGAAGAACTGTCGGCGCGCCTACATCGAACAGCGGAACAAACCACTGCACTGCTGAACGACTTGCTGGCCGTGAACCTCGTCGTGCGCAACGTGCACGGATGGCGGCGAACTGACAAGGATCGACGGACCTCCGTTGCTCGCCATCTTGGCGTGCTCGGCACACTGGCCAACAGGCAGGCACGGTACGAGCAGGAACGAACCCTGTGGGCCTGGTGGTGCGATGAGTTGGACTGGATGCGACTCCCCCGCAACGATCCCGGTAAGCGTCGCCGCGGCCGGCTGGCGGTAGGTCAGTTGACGATTGATGGAAGCAGATGCCATGGCCGCTATCCGCGTGATGCTCGCGGCCGTGGTGATCACCGAGCAGCAGCCACCCTCGCTGCATAGGTCTTTACAACGCTCGGCGGCCCCGACATCACACGAAGTGAAGCGAGGTCGATCAGCGTTGCGGCCGCGCAGGGTGGGGTAACAAAGGTCGATCGTCGAGCACAGCTCGGTCTACTTGGCACCGTTGTTGGCCACGTTGGCTGGAGGTGCGGGAGTCCCGCAACGGTGGCGGGTCGTATCGCGGTGGGTGGAGGCGGTCGTTCGCCTCGCATGTGCCGGGGTCGGTGCTGGCGGCGGTGCCGATCTACAGCAACGCCGGCGATACCTGCCTTCTGGTGGTGGATTTGGACGTGAAGCTCGGCGGCCGCGAACAGGTGCTGACCGACGCGGCAGCGGTTGCAGCGTTGGTTCACCGTTGCGGTGGTGAACTGATCAGCGACGAGTCACCGTCAGGCGGCATTCACCTCTACATTCCGTTGGCCCGGCCGGTTGCCTTCGACGCTGCGCGGGAGGTGGCGCGGGCTTTGGCGTCGCGGACGCCGAGCATGGTCCGGAATCCAAGATCGGCGGGGCAACGGGCCGGCTGCGGGCGGGGCCGCCGACGCTCTTCACGTCGGCGGCCCGCAATCGTTCACACCGTCTGCGGGGTCGGCTCGTCGGACGGCGCGGCGTGGCGCGGTCGGGTCGCTGCCGATGGTGCCGGCGACGGCCGCCCCGACCAGGGCTGCCCCACCGGCGATGAGCACGCCGGTGTCTTGGACGCCGGCGGTGCTGCCGCCGCCGGCGTCGACTCCGCCGACCGGGATCGGCATGTCCCCGAAATCGGGGGCCGGGGTGTTGTCGCCGGGGTTGTAGTAGCCGCCGTGCGGGGTGCCCAGATACGGAAAGGTCGGCAGGTAGTGCACGGTGTTCCCGGCGGTCACGTCGGTGTTGCTGGAGGTGATGCCCTGGGTGACCGCGCCGGCCGCCTTGTCCGGGGTGTAGCTCTTGTCGACCAGCGCGTAGGTGGCGCCGGCCAGCGCGCGCAGGTCGATGGTCGTGACGTCGTCGAAGATCCGGCGGTCGTTGGGGAATCCGGCCGGGAACAATCAGTACCCAAATCGTTACAGAACGCAACACCACCAGCCGCCCTGTCGAAATGATGCCCGAGGGCTCACATCGCGAAGTGTTTCGATGAGTTCGCAACTGGGCCGCAATGAACTTCGCGGGTCGGCGGATCGCGACGAACGGGCCCCGGCCCTAACCAAGGCGGCCCTGCCCACCCGATTCGGCCGAGCTCCTGGTCGTCCCGCAATGGTAGAGATGCAGCCGAACTAATCCTGGGACAAGGCAACTGCGGAGGACCTCCACCTCTCGCGCAGCACCGACCAACCACCGAAGAGCACCTATGCCCCCGATGACATGGCCGACACGCCAACACGGGAGCTTGCCGAACGCCCCGTCCCCGAGTTCTGAAGCTTGCTCCACCATCGCCCCGGGGGGCCCAGCCGGCGATCAGAACGTCCAAGTAGCTGGCCTCACTGTTGCTTTCCAGGCGGTCGATTACGACAGTGTGGTCGAGCGGGTGCTTTGCCGTGATGGCTGGCGTCGCTGCGGGAATCCGCGCAGCGGCTGGCGCCTTTGCAGCGGGAATCGATCGTGCTGGCCTACTACGCATGCATGAGCCCGGCGCAGATCTCTGAGCAGCTCAACGCCAACTTCCGGCTGGGCTTGTTTACCTGCATCCACCTGGCGAAGTCCGGCAGATCAATGCGGTTCTCCCGTTCTGCCAATGCCACTGCAACTGTCCGTCCGCCGCGTTTGTTGGTGAGGTTGCGGGAATTGCGGATGAGCCGTTGCAACAGCCTCAACGCCCACCCGCCGGGTGCGGGTGGGCGTTTCGGGGGGGGTGTGGGACTGCCGGGTGGTTAGTTCACTGTGTAGGAGTAGGGCAGGTTGGCCAGGATGTCGCCGGTGCTGTAGAACAAACCGGCGATCACGGTGGGTGTGGTGACTAGGTGCAGCACACCGCGGACGGTGCTACCCGCCGCAGCGGTGGGGGTGATGGTGACGATGATCGTCACGGACTTTCCGGGGTTGACGACGACAGCCGTCCCCGGGTCCGCGGTCGGGTCGACCGCGGGGAGGAAGGGATCACCGGTAGAGCTGGTGACCGCCGGATCGAACTGTGCGGTGGTGGCCACTGCGGTCACGGTGGTTTCCGCTGCCGGCGCCCCGCCGTCGCCGAAGGGACCGATCTCTTGGACATAGGTGCTCCAGTAGCCCTGGCCGACTTTCGCCGGTGACCGCTCGGCGACGGTGGCGGTGGAAACGGTGCTGCCGTTTTTGGCTGCCTGCAGATCGCCGAGCAGATCAATACCGCCGGCTGGGCTGGACAGCTCGACCTGGGCTGGAACGGAGGAGCTCGCGGACAGTGAGACGTTGGAGGTGTCCGGCGGTACCAGGTAGGCCGGTACCTCGGACAACTTTTCGACGTTCAGCGGGAGCGAGAAGGTGGAACCGGCGAATTGCGGGGCCAGTTGCACCTGGGTTGCTGTCGCGGTGCGGGCGTCGGTCTGGACGGCCAACGGGAGCGGACCGGTGTTGGTGACGACCAGACGAACCTGATGGGCCTTACCCGCTTTGAGGGCTCCCCGGGCGGGAAGGGACCCGGAGACTTTCACTTTGTTGAACGTGACCACGCCGACGAAGGGTTCGGTCAGTTCGTTGCCGGACACCGGGTTGGCCAGGGCGATAACGTATCGCCATCGTCCGGGGATGGGTGCCGCGACCACGTTGACCAAGTTCGCCGACAGCGCGCCGGTGGGGGTCACGTTTCCCTGTTCCGAGGGCGTCTCACCGTTGGGGTCGATCAGCACCCCCTGGAGCAGGTCGCCGGTGTGGGCCAGGTGTACAGCGACGTCCAGATCCTTCTTTCCCGCCGGGACGTCGAAGGCGTAGCTGAAGGTCTGGGTGAAGGTGGTGGCCCGCGCGTTCCCGCCGGTGATAGTGCCGGCGAAGACGCCGGTTCCGGACCCGGTGGGTACCAGCGCACGCATGATCACCGGGAGAGCGGTCTGATGACCACCGGAGCTACCCAGGGACAGGGTGTAGGAGGTGTCCCCACCCAGAGCCGGCATCGGCAGGGTCAAGGTCACCGTGCGGGCGGCGCCGGGCGGCACCGTGAACAGCGACGGCGACACCGCACCGACCGGAACGGCCCGTTGGGCCTGAGCATCCAGGGTGACAGTGCCGGTGAAACCGGTGCTGGCCGGCGTGTACAGGATGGCGGTCCAGGTCCCTGCCACCGGGCGCCGGACCAGGACGTCACCGTAGTTCGCCGGGTTCGGGCCGCCTTGGGGCCGGGTGTTACCGACATACGCTCCGGTGGGATCAATCAGCGTCAACCGGACCGCCGGGCCGGTCCCGCCGATGGGGGCGCCGCTTCTCCACAGGATCGCGGTGTTCAGCACATCCGCGCCCGACGGGACGGGGAAGGTGGCTTTTCGGTACACCCAGGGCGCCGCGTTCGTCGGATACGGCGTCGTCTGGGTGCTGGCCGCCGAGATCGCCACCGCCTGGCGGGAATCGGCCAGTTGCACATACCGGCGGGTGGACGGAATGACGGTCAGTGGTTTGCTGCCGACGTTTCGCACCCGGACGCTGGCGGTCTTGGTGGTGCCCGGGGCGCCGGTGATGGTCAGCTGGTCGGTGGACAACGCGATGTTCGACGAAACTCCGGAAGCTGCCGGTGCCGTCGAGCCGGGATAGGTCAGCGCCGCTTCAACCGCAGCTTTGGCATCCAGTAGGCCGGTACCCTGATCCTGACCCGGAAATCCGAGATCCCTTGTGGTACTGGTGATCAGCTGTTTGACCAGTGCCGGCGCCGGCGAGATCCCGCTGTGCGCCTTGCGGTAGGCCTGAATGACCAAAGCTGCCACACCGGCGGTGAACGGCGAAGACTGGCTGGTGCCGCCGAACAGCTGAATGGGCGACAGGGTCCGTTGGAAGGAGGTGCAGCCGGTGAAATTGCCGCCAGCGTCGCAAACAGCCCAGTCTGTTTCACCCGGCGCCGAAAGGTCGATCGTCCGACCGGTCTGGGTGATGCCGGCCGAAGACAGCGACGAAATCTCATTGTCCCGCCACGTCCCATTGCTGAACTGAGGCGCCAGGGCGTACCCGGTCTGCTCGTACGCCCGGGAGTCGGTGCTCGCGCCGGCGGAGATGACCAACGGATCGGTGGCCGGACTGCCGATGGTGCTGGTAGGGCCGGCGTCCCCGGACGACGTGGACACCGTGGTACCCGCAGCCACCGCCTGGTCGTTGAACACCTGGATGGTGTTGCGGGTGCTGGAGGAATCGGCGATCAGGTTGCCGCCGAAGGACTCGTTGAGAACATCGACGTGGTCGACCGTGACCGCATAGTCAATCGCCTGGACGATCGCGGAGTTGGGCAACAAATCCGATCCGGCCTTGAGAGCCACGACGCTGGCTCCCGGTGCAACACCAACGACCCGGATGTAGCAGTGCCCACCGGGAAAGCTGACGACCCTCGGATTGGCGAAGCCGGCGATATCGTAGACGGTGTTGCCCTGCGCCGCGATGGCCGAGGCATCACCGAACGCTTCCGCCCCGCTGGTAACCGCATTCGGGCCGTCACCGTAGAAGTCCTGATAGTCGACGATGGCCGACGTACCGTCCTTGCGGCGGAAGCCGGCATTGAGCGGGTTGATGCCGTCCGCGATGAACGCAACCTTGACGCCGCTGCCGTCGATGCCCAACGCCGCCGCAGTCGCGGCCGAGGCGTTGTCGGAGCGGGCGTTGATCGTGCTCAGCGCCTCCGGCTCCAGCCGCGGCCTGTTCGGGTCGGTCGAACACGCCGCAGCCGGGACGACCGCAGCGGCGGTAGCCGGAGGGGCAGCGGCAGCAGCAACCGCAGGCGCCGGGGTCACCGGCACCAGGACGTCGGGGGACACGCTCAGCACGGCCGGGTCGGCGGCCAGCGCCGCAGCCTGCGCCGTCGTGACCGTAGCCGAGAACGCGTTGCCCAACGTGTAGTGCTTGAGCTTCTTCGGCGCCGTACCAGGCAGGCGGGACAACACCTGATCCTGAGTGGCGGTCGCGGCCGCGCGGCGCGCCGCGACGTGGCTGCGGGTGGCCGGCTTGTCGGGCAGCTGATCCCGCAACACCACCACGACAGCATCCGGAGTCGAACTTCCGGCCGCGGCCCCCGTCGGTGCAGCGGCGAGGACCGCCCTGGATGAAGGCGCGGCCGCCACACTGCCAGCGGCCAACAAGCTGCCCACAGCAACCGCCGCGGCCAAAAATACCGGCGGCCACAGATGGCGTCGATCTGAATTCACTGGATCTCCCAACCCTATTCAACAATGAAACGCTGCCAACGCGATGATCCTCACCCCTGGCCGCAACTCGCGCAAGACCACCGATCGGGAAGAACCTGCCCGAGCGCGGAGCCGTTAGTCCTCAGAAAGCGGGTTCGTCCTCCGACATACGGCTCTCCGGCATGCGGAGGTCGGTGCCCATCGACCCACCATTGATAGGACAGGGGATGGGGAAAACAGCAGGGCTGGTGGCGCCGAGCCCAAAGGGGAGACAGTGGAGACAAGGTTCGGCGTGGTTGCCCTCTACACCCGCTGAATGCTCAAGGCGATTCGTGGACGACCTGGTCCCTGGGGGACCGCGCTGCGACACCGCCGTCGGCGCTGCCCCGCCGCGGGTCTGTCGGTGGCGGCTGCGGTTCGGGCGCACCCCAGGAGCGCATCAGCAACACGAGCGCGACCGTGGAGATGAGAAACAGCACGCAGCAGGACATCGGCGGCATGCCGCCGCCGGCGACGGCGCTCAGCTGTGTCACGGCGACCGGGTGCGCGGTCGGAACCTGGAACTCCACGGCCGGCAGGCCCATGGCCATTGACGTGGACGCGGCAGGTGAGGTGGCACCGGCTGAGGTCATCGCCATTGGTCGATGATCACCGCTGGAGTCGGCGGCGCTCAGGGTGTGCATGGCCAGAACTCCGGCGATCACCGCGCCGAGCAGCAACCATCGGGCACCCAGCCGCCGCCAGCTGTTGCGGGCCGGAACTGACCCGGCGCGCCGGTTCGCCGTGGCGGTCATTGGCCGGCCGGTCCCATTTCGGGGGCCTGCTGTTGCAGTTGGTGAAGCACAGCGGGGTCCTGGATGTTCATCCAGGCGATCAGGTCGCGGAAGGACACGCGACATCTGCCGCCCCCCCACGAGTTATGCCACGGCAAGACGTACCCCGCAGCCTGAACAGCTCACCCCGCTCGGACGGTGACGGCCACTGAAACGGCACCCAGCCCACCCAGAGCCTCGACACTGTCCGCAGAACCGGCAGCCACCGAGGCCGTCGGCCACAACCAGCCAGAATCACGAAACCTGAGCCAGAACCAGATAATCAGCAACTCGACAGATCAGCCGGGAGATCCGCCGCAGCATCAGCGGCGCCGGGACCTACCGGCCGTTTGGTGCGCACCGCAAGGTCCTGGCCCGCCGGCCCAGGCCGCGGGCGGGCAAACTGGCTTACGACGATGTGTTGCGGGACTTCGTGCAATCTAAGTTGGAGCAGCGGTGGAGCCCGCAGCAAATCTGCCACGCACTACCGATCGAGTTCCCCGGCCGGCCGGAGAGGCACCTGGTGCACGAAACCATCCACCAGGCCCTCTACGTGCAGGGACGAGGTGAACTGCGGCGAGAACTTTTCCGGGCGTTGCGTACCGGGCGGGCCAGGCGTAAGCCGCACCGCCGCGGTGATGACCGCCGGCAGGGCAGCATCGTCGATCCGACGGTGATGATCAGCGAGCGTCCAGCCGACGCCGATGACCGGGCAGTAACGACATCTCATCAGCAGTTCGAGCCGCCGGCAACCGGTCGGCGCACGGACTACCAATAAGCATCCCCAACATGGCGGTGCTTGGGCTATTGGAGTGCTGACCCACCGGCTGCTGTCGCAACCAAGCCTTCCAGAGTCAAGACCTGATTGCTCTCATTAGGTCTCTTGAAGAATCACGCGGTGACCGCCCCCGCTTCGGCTACGACACGCCAGCAGATCTCACGCCGCTGCGGTCGTGCACCACTTTGTAGGACTCAACCCTGCTGAAGTGGCGCGTGGTCGAACGGCGCCACAGATCCACTCCTGTGGCAGACGTAGTATCCGCGCTAGGATCTAATGACGAGGACGGCGACTTGGGCAGTAGGAAGCGGTCAAAGCAGGTACCTAGGGGGGGATGCCTGCGCTGGTAGTGCGAATGAGCTCGTCGACGTCAAACCCTCCCTCGCAGTAGAGGCCGCCGATTACGTCGGAGACGGCGACGATGCGCATGCCTTCGCCCTGGAGGTACTTCGCCGCCAGCGCACCGACCTTGCCGAATCCCTGAACGGCAACCGCGCAGTCCTTCGGGTCCTGGCTAGCTTCGCGCAGCGCGGCCAGCGTTGAGATGACGACCCCACGCGAGGTTGCGCCAGCGCGCTTTGGCGAGCCGCCGAGGGACAGCGGCTTGCCGGTGACAACGCCTGGCACCGAGTACCCTGCGTATACCGAGTAGGTGTCCATGATCCAGGCCATCGTGCGTTCGTCAGTACCGACATCGGGCGCCGGTATCGCTCTCTGGACCGATGAGCGGCAGGACTTCGCTGGCGTATCGGCGTGTAAGCCGCTCCGAGTTCGGCGACGCTCATCTGGCTCGGGTCGACCGTTAACCCCGCCCTTCGCGCCTCCGTACGGGGTGCCGACGACTGCGCACTTCCAAGTCATCCACATTGCGAGCGCAGTTACTTCATTGAGATCCGTGCCGGGGTGGAAGCGGATTCCCCCCTGGCCGGACCGCGCGCCAGATTGTGCTGGACTCGGTAGCCATGAAGGACGTCGACTGTGCCGCTGTCGCGGCGCAGCGGTAACGCGAAGGACAGGCTACGCCGCGGAGTTGCAAGAGTCTGCAGCATTCCGTCGTCGAGCCCAAGCAGTTCAGCGGCATCAGTGAGCTGGCTCAGTGCCGCACGGCGAACGGCCTAGCCGTTGCCCTCCTGAATAGGAGATGTCGCTGCATTCATGTAAGTGGTCGGGACTGCTGCCGTCCTGGAACCGGTCGGGATTGTCGTGTCGATCGATAGTGTGACCGTGGCGGTCGTCTCGAATCACGTCCTCGTTGACGGGTTCGGTCGTTTTGTCCGCCCTCATGGTCGGCAGGGGGTTAGGTCGCGAACGGCACCGCCGGTCACAGCGCGGCCTTTCGCCACGGTGCCACCTCTACAACTCAGATCGCACTCGGCAAAAGCGGACCCTCCTCCGCACCCAGATCGCGAGCTTCGTCGTCCACAAACTGCTGCCCGATCCTCGCAGCCAGGCCGGGGAGAAAAACCACGAATCCACGAATCCAAGTCCGATCAGAAGCCAAGCCCCAACGGCGTAAGGGAAGGTGTCGTAGGGGGCGGCCGGGACGGGGTACACATTGTTATAGATCGTGTATCCCACCAGCACTAAGCCCGCGAGAGGGATAATAATTTCCGCGCGTCGCACGCGGCGTGGTTTGGTGAAGAAGAGAAAGCGGATCGCGCCGACAATGCACAGCGCGTACGCGGTCAGCAAGGCCAAGGACCCTACGGTCGCCGACCAGAAGAAGACATCCGTGACACTGGTAGTCGCGAAGATCCTCAAAGCCGCGATGGATACGCCTGCGATCAGCAACACGACGGTTAGTGATGCCACAGGAACTCCGTCGCGTTCGCGCGCTCGACCTAGCTGACGGTGAATGAAACCGTCACGCCCCATTGCGAAGAGCAACCGTGAGGCACCGACAGCACACGCCAAGGCCGATCCGAACGCGCTAATTCCAGCGCCGAGCGTAACTGTGTCGCCGAGCCATTTTCCGACGTACATGTTTCCAAGATCGCCCATAAGCGACGGCGAACTGATGAAAGCTGCGACCCCGCTTGTCCCCGTACCGAATCCCAAGCTTTCGGCGGCGGTTGCGACGAAGAAGAACAACCCGGCCACCACGACTGTCCCCAACAGAGCCATCGGGATCGCACGTTTCGGATTGATGGTCTCCTCACCCAACGTCGTGGCCGCTTCAAACCCCGCGAAGGATAGAAAGCCGAACGTCATCGCAAAAAAGACACTAGAGATCCCGTCGCCCTTGGGGAGAGTGAAGATCGACGTGGTCAGTTTTTGGCCGCTTGGCCCGTGGTGGATCGCTAGCTTGACCAAGACAATGGCCGCGACGATGACGATCAAGATCATGGTTAGCACCTCGACGATCAGCAGAACTCTTGTCGCAGCTCTCGTCGGCCGAGAGGCCAAGAAGCTCACGCCAAGCAAGGCCACTGCAGCCAGCATCAGCCAGTTGGCGTGGCCCCACAGACCGACACTCTTAAGAAATGTCGTGACGAAGAGCGAGGCACCCGCGAGCGTCGTCACCGTAAACGCCACGTATGTGCCCAATAGGAGCCAGCCGGCAACGAAACCCGACCGCGGTCCCAGCGTCGCACCTACGAACCCATACACCGAGCCCGCATGGGCAAAGTGCTGGCATAGGCGGACGAAGGCGTAAGCCACCAACAGGACCGCCACGGTCGACACCAGAAAGACGAGAGGCACGCAACGACCCTTTTCCGCTCGAAGTACTCGAGGCGGACGAAAATGTGCCACCACGCCCTGAGGAGGAACTCGCCGACTTGGAGCGGGCCGAGCCCGATCCGCACCCGTGACACCTTCGCGCTTGGATCGACCGCCCGCTCGAGCTCTTGTGCAGACCGACGACGTGCCGATCAGCTGCCTTGGCCGCGGTTGAAATTCGTGTCGAGTGCGATCGCGAGATTCTCGGCTCCCGATGAGCCACCGACTGCGGAGGTCGGGAACTCATCGCCCTCCTCGACCATGGTCGGGTTGAGTACTCGGAACATGAACGACTTCGTGCGCTGGTGCTGAGGGTTCCCGATGACCTGTTCGGCCGACCCCTCCTCGACGACATAGCCACCGTCCATGAAGACGACCCGATCGGCAACTTCACGAGCGAACGCCATCTCGTGCGTCACCACCATCATGGTCATTCCTTCTTTCGCCAGACTCTTCATGACGGCGAGCACTTCGCCGACGAGTTCTGGATCGAGTGCTGACGTCGGTTCGTCGAACAGCATCAGCGCAGGATTCATTGATAGAGATCGAGCAATGGCGATCCGCTGCTGTTGTCCACCGGAGAGCTGTGGAGCATAGGCCGACTCCTTGTGCGCCATTCCGACGCGCTCGAGATTGTGGCGGGCAGTCTTCTCCGCATCCATCTTCGAACGCTTGAGAACCTTTGTCTGCGCAATCGTAAGGTTTTGCAGAACGTTGAGATGCGGGAAGAGATTGAACTGCTGAAACACCATACCGATGCTGCGGCGCATACCGTCGATGTCGCACTCACTGTCCGTCACGTTGAAACCGTTGACAACTATGTCCCCGGCGGTAGGCGTTTCCAACAGGTTCACGCATCGCAGCAAAGTGGTCTTGCCGGAGCCCGATGGCCCGATGATGCAGACCACCTCGCCTTTGTTGATCTCGAGGTCGATGTTCTTCAGGACCTCAACCTCACCGAACCGCATGACCAGACCTCGGACCGAGATTGCACCCTGGCCGGGATAGTCGGTGGCAGTCTGTGTCATTTCATCGCCTCTTCGCTTGCTTGCGTTCCAGTGCCCGAACTGCCTGGGACAACGGCAGGGTGATCACCAGATAGGCGATTCCCGCCAACACCAGCGGGGATGAGTTCGCATCGATGCCGGTGATACCACCGCTCGCGGCCGTCTGCCCCAAATAGGTCAGCTCGTATTGGTTCGAGGCCAATCCGATCGCGTAGACCAGCGAGGAGTCCTTGACGAGCAGGATGACTTCGTTGGTTAGCGGTGGAATGATGATTCGAAATGCTTGCGGAAGAACGATCGAGAGCATGGCGCGCCCGGTGGGCATACCGAGGGTGCGAGCCGCCTCCATCTGGCCCTTCGGCACGGCCTGCACCCCAGCGCGAATCGTCTCCGACATGTAGGCGCCGGCCACCGAACCGAGTCCCAGCACCACCAGGACGTAGAAGTTCGAGAAAAACTTGTTGTTGTTTCCGAACAGAGTCGGTATGGCGTACGCGAGGAGGTACAGCACCAACAGCGTAGGCAAGCCGCGGAGCAGTTCGACGTAGACGGTCGCTATCCAGCGGTACAACCTGACCTCGGACATCCGCATGAGCGCGACGATCAACCCCAGGATCAGGCCGAAGATGAATGAGCTGACCGTGAACAGAAGCGTATTGACCAGCCCCGTTTTGATCATCCTGGGCAGGATCTGGCCCATCACGTGCCAGTCGAGGAACTGAGTCTGGAAGTCTTTCCAGTGGCCGACCAGAGCCAGCACGACGACGATCAGGACGATTGCCGCGTACTGGATCGAGCGGGTCACAGTGGTTCGTTGCTTCTTTGTCATGCCGCGCTGCGCGGTGACAGGTGCTGTCACTGGCCATCTCCTCCGAAGTTCGACGCCTATTCCAACGAAGTCGGGCGGGTACCGGGCGACTGCTCGCCCGGAACCCACCCGGAATGCACTTACTTCGTCGGCGGAGTTCCGCCGATCCACTTCTTGTAGCTGCTCAGGTAGGTCCCATCCTTGTGCGACTGGGCGATCGCATAATTCGCAACCTGAACCAGCGCGGTGTTGCCCAGAGCGGCACCAAAACCGTATTCCTCGCCGGTATTGAAGTTGTCGACGATCTTCACCTTTCCTTTTTGCTGCTTGCTGTAGTCGTTCAAGGCCGGCTGATCGTGGATCGCCGCGTCGATCTTGCCGGATTGCAGCGCCTGCTCCTCATCGGAGATCTGCTGGTACTGCAGGACGGTGTAGCCATACTGGTCGGCGTACTTCTGCGCGTAGCTCAATCCGGTGGTACCCGTTTGGGCGCCCAGCTTCTTTCCCTTGAGGTCCGAAAGGCTCTTGGCCGTTTTGGCGCTCAAAACCATTAACGCCTGGGAGGCGTCGTAGTAGGAGTTCGAGAAGCTGATGGCCTTCTCACGCTCAGGCGTGATCGTCATCGCTGCGGCGGCAATATCACACTTCTTGGACTTCATCGCCTGGCCGGACTTGATCGCGGTGAACTGTTGGGCCGAAACCTTCGTGGTGACGCCGAGATTTTTGGACATCCAGTCCATGAAGTCGATGTCGAAGCCGATGACCTTGCCGCTGCCGTCATCGACCTCGAACGGGGGGTACGGCAATGACGTGCACACCGTCAGAGATGACGAGTCGGTGAGCGTCGCCTTGGCGGCCGCGAGAATAGCCGGCGTCAGCGAGGCAGGAGCGGCCGTGCTCGGGGCAACGAACGCCGAACTGGCGGTGGCCTTGGTTCCGGAGGACGCCGAACCGGACGACGCGGAGCCGGGCGCTGCAGGAACGGACGAAGCTGCCCCTGACGAGGCCGGACCGCCGGCGGTGGACGAGCCGGGCGAGGCGGCCGGAGTACTGGAGCCGCAGGCGCTCACGACAAGAGCGCCGGCCGCAACGACAGCCAGCAGGGCTGCTCGGGTGGAACGACGTTGGTTGGATGCCACGTTTTCTCCCAGGAGAATGCAGAGGAACTCCGTGCCCCGGAGCGGGGAACGGAGGTTGCGCGTTCGTGGCATCCTGCCACGAGGGAGATGTCCGTTGGATGACCAGCAGGTACACACCTCGAATTGACTGCCGAATCGCGCGCGACCGACGTGGCCCGCGGGTGCCTGAGGATTAATGTTCGCTGCCATACTGGGGCCTAGAAGGGCGACCGACAAGGCCAGCGCGCCCCAGACGGACAAATTGCGATGCAGGGGCGAACGATGACTTTCGCTTCCATCGGACATTGAACTCCTCGAGTGAAGGGCAGAGTTGTGAATCCTCACGCCGTCGCGAACGGTAGCCGGGCCGGCCAGAGGTTCAACAGCGTGCGGTCCTGCGAGCCGCCAGCCCAGGTGTCGGAGATGGCCGTCGAATAACTGCCAAAAGCATGCGCCATCGCCGGCGCAAGGTCAAGGAACTGGCGCTACATGTCAATTTTTTTTTCGCGTCCTGGAATTTGCGTTACGTCTCCGGGGCCCGGCCCCAAGCCACGGCTTACGCGAGGGGTCGCCCGTAGGACCGGTTGGCGGCGTCCATGATGGCGCCGTCGACAGCCCCGGTGCTACAAAGGCACGGGGCGTCACCCGCCAACCAAACGCCGCAATTGTGCTTGAACCCATTCAGCCTCGATCCACCGCGACCGGTGTAGTTGATCTTGAAATCACGGTTGTTGATCTTGGTCGGCTCGGAACTCGTTTCGGGCATGGGTGATTGCCCGATCTGTGGTCGGGGTGTCCGGGTGGTGCCGGTTCGGGCCTGGGGTGGCGTGGTGGCGGAGGAGTCAAGCGGCTTGGGGTAGCGCCATGACGGCGGTGAACATTGTGTAGAACAGCTTTTCCCGTCGGCTGCGGGCCGGCAGGTGCAGGGTGTGGATGCGAGCGGAGTAGCCGATCCGGGCGGGAATGTTGATCAGCGTGGCGCGGATGGTGGCGGTACGGGCCTTGCCCAGCACGGTGCCGGTGAGGGCGCCGGCAGCGCGGGAGAGGTTGTAGGCGATCACGGCGCAGGTCAGCCACGCAGCGTTGGCATTGAATACCCCGGCGGACGGGAAATGTTTCAGCGCTGAGCCTTTCAGGTCGGCGATGACCTGCTCGACGACGGCGTGGTCACGGTGGTGCGCCTCGGCGATCAGGGTCGGTTCGGTGCTGTTTGGTAAACACCGCGTGGAACCGGTAGACGGCGAACAGTTCCCCCTTGCCCCTGCCCGACGGCGGCGGGGTTGAGGCGTTTCACCCGCCGGACGATCAGCCGGGCGGTGACCTGCTGCTTCCGCGGTTTGGAGGTGAACGCCGTGTAGGTCGTTTCAGCGACCTCGCATCGGAAGTCCACCGTTGCTGCTCTTCATCGAAGATCGCCTGCGGATATTTGATCGACACCCACCCGTCGTCGGGGATCGCGCTGATCGCGGCTGTGATAGCTGGGTCCATCCGGGCGGTGATGGAAAACCGGGCGCCGGCGGCCAGGACCGCGGCGACGACGCTGTGGTTGTAGAACGCCGAGTCCAACCGCGTGCAGATCACGGCCGCCGGGTGGCCGGTGCGGCGGGTCGCGGCGATCGCATCAGCCAGGAATTTCCCGGCCCCGCGGGCGGAGTTGACTGGCCCTTTGCGCAGGCGATGCCCCACGATGACCGGCCCGCAGACCCCGGCGGAGGTGGAGGCAATGGCCAGTAAAGCGCCCCGGCCCTTCACTTGTTGTATCCGTAGCCCACGCCCTGCTTGCAGTAGCCGTACGTGCGGCGCATCGTGTCATCCACATCCAGCCAGGTCACCGCATCCCTATCACCGGGAGCCGCAGCCGGCAGCAACACGGCCAGAGCGGCCAATTTCACCAGCAACGCAGCAGCCACCGCGCCCAGTTGCCGAACATGACCGAAGGTGAATCCGCGCAGGAACGTCCCCAAGGTCGACGGTGCCTTCACCCCGGGCAGGACTTTTGCCACAGCTCCCTCCCGCAGCACCGCCAGGTCATCGATGCTGTCCGCGCCGGCGATCATCCCGGCCACGATCGAAGCAACCTTCGCCGCCGGATCGGCGCCGGCTCCACCGGGGACCTTCACCCGGGCGGGCACCAGGTGAGGCAGACCGGCGCGGCCGTCCAGCCGCATCACCGGGACCAACCCGGCCGAGCTGATCAGGTTCGGGTCATCGACGGTCGCGGCGACGTTCGGGATCTGAGATAATTGCATCTCGCGGATGGTCTTCTCTTCAGGATGATGGGCGACACAAACCACGCGAACGTTGTTAGCCTCTACTTGGTCGGCGAATGCTTATCCTATCCCGCGCCTGCCATCAGTTATGGGCGCACGCCGTCGCAAAGGCGGCCACGGTGTTGGGCATCATCGTTTGGCTTCGGCGCAGTGTCCCGCACCTGAGATTCATTGACTATATGGTACGATTGGTCCATGCGAGGACGACCAAAAGCGTTGCTGGAATTGACATCTGACGAGAGCGAGCAGCTCGAAAGGTGGGTGCGGCGCACTACGTCCGCGCAAGCTCTGGCGCTGCGATCCCGGATCGTATTGGCCTGCG